>Ga0247727_10000488_pt1 | contig 96293 bp, 79 predicted proteins | sample WisWelCaveWW1625_FD_202498 | JGI IMG/M metagenome (GOLD analysis project Ga0247727, IMG submission 202498) | Biofilm microbial communities from Wishing Well Cave, Virginia, United States - WW16-25 | ecosystem: Environmental > Aquatic > Deep subsurface > Groundwater > Cave microbial mat | place...
TGGGGCCTTGAAGATGGGGGCGGATGCAGCGGACGAGCGCGGGTACGCGCTCGCGGCTGATCCGCCTGGGGTAAGTAGGCTGGAGAGCTTGACGACGGTCCAGGGCCCGCCCGTTCCGATGAAAGAGGCCTGTTGCGATGGACGCCTTGAAGGCTGCCGTTTCCGATCTGGAGTCCGAATGATCCGAGTTCAACCCAAGGAGGGCGAGCCGCTCGAGAAGACGCTGCGCCGCCTGCGCAAGATCTGCAACAACGAGGGCGTGACCAAGGCGATGAAGCGCCACAGCCACTACGAGAAGCCGAGCGTGCGCGAGCGTCGCCGCGTGCGAGAACGCCTCAAGACGATCCGGCTCGCTTCCAAGCTGCAGGGCGGCGCGTCCGAGTAGCTCGCCGCGCGCGGCTCCCCGCCGGCGTCACGCGAGGCGCGCGACGCGGCGCTCGAGCGCGCGTTCGATCGCCCGCAGGCAGGCGCGGTAGTCGTCCATCCCGCGTCCGATCGGGTCGGGCACGTCCGCTCCGTCGGGATCGAGCAGCTCGATCCTGCCCTCGGCGTCCGGCGCGCCCGAGATCACGGCGCGTCGATGGTGGTCGGTCATCGTGAGCACCAGGTCGGCGCCGCGCACGAGCTCGAGCCGCAGCGGCCGCGACCGGTGGTGCGCCAGGTCGAGCCCACGTTCCGACAGGAGCTCGAGCGCCTCCTCGCTTGCGCGCAGCCCGGCCAAAGCGCCCAGCCCGGCGCTCGTCACGAAGCCGCCGTGGTCGAGCAGCTCCTGCGGCTTCACTCCGAGCCGGTCGGCCCACATCTTCCGGAGCAGCGCCTCGGCCATCGGGCTGCGGCAGGTGTTCCCGGAGCAGACGAGGAGGACCGAGCGCGCGGCCGTGCGCAGGACCATTCCGCGGTCGATCACCCCCTCGCGGTGGACGATCGCCCGAGCTCCCGCGAACGAGACGACGGTGCTCGGCTGCCCGAGCGGCGACGGTCCGGAGTCGAGCACGAGCGCGACCTGGCCCTCGAGCGAGGCGAGCGCCTCCTGCGCCGTGCAGGCGTCGCGTTCGCCGGAGCGGTTCGCGCTGGTGAGCAGCAGCGGCCCGTCGAGTGCCCTCAGCAGGGCGAGCGCGACCGGATGGCCCGGCACGCGCACGCCGAGCGGTGCTCCAGCCGCGCGCCGCGGCGCGACGAGCGTGAGCGGTCCCGGCCAGAATCGACGCGCGAGTTTGCCGGGTCCGAGCGCCGAGAGGTCGACCAGCCGCTCGGCCGCCTCGCGCGACGCGACCGCCCAGGTGAACGGCTTGCCTTCGTCGCGCTCCTTCGCCGCGCGCAGCGCCGCCTCGGCCGTCGGGATCGCGGCGAGCCCGTAGACCGTCTCGGTCGGGACGACGACCGGCTCGCCGCGGCGCAGTCGTGCGACGGCGGCGTCGATCGCGGCGCGCCCCTCTTCGACGTCGTGTGCGGGCAGGATCTCGGTCTTCATCGACTCGCTCGCGCCGGCACAATACATGGCCCTTTCGACAAGGCCCTTTCGGTGCCTCGGAATGCGCGAAGGCGAAAACAAGAGCAGGCGCTCGCGGCTGGCGTACCTCGGCACGCTCGCCGGCGGCCTGGCGCACGAGATCAAGAATCCGCTCTCGGCGATGTCGGTCAACCTGCAGATGCTGCGCGAGGACCTCGAGGGCAAGGAGTCGCCCCGCGAGCAGCGGCTCCTCAAGCGCGTCGGCGTGCTCGAGCGGGAGGTCTCGAGGCTCGAGGAGATCCTCGACGGTTTCCTGCGGTTCGCGCGCGGCTACCAGCTCAAGCCGGCGCCGCAGCCGGTGAACGAACTCCTGCGCGAGATCGTCGAGTTCTGGGCCGCGAAGGCGCACGCGGCCGGGGTCGAGATCCAGCTCGTCCTCGAGAACGACCTGCCGCCGGTGCCGGTCGACGCGACCTACTTCAAGCAGGCGCTGCTCAACCTGCTGAACAACGCCTTCGACGCGCTCGCGGAGCGGCCCGAGCCGGAGCGGCACGGCCGCGACCAGATCCTCGTCTGCAGCCGCAGGTCGAAGGGCGGCGTGGAGGTGCTCGTGATAGACAACGGTCCGGGGATTCCCGTCGAGCTGCGCGAGCAGGTCTTCGATCCCTACTTCTCGACCAAGGCGGGCGGCAGCGGGCTCGGGCTCGCGACGGCGCGCCGCATCGTCGAGGAGCTCGGCGGAAAGCTCACGTTCGACACGGAGGTCGGGCGCGGGACGTCGTTCCGGATCGCGCTGCCGGCCGTGCCGGCGGACGAAGGCGGCGACGCGAGTGCGGGTGGCGGCTCCGGCGCGGGCTCGACGTCGAAGGGCTCGTAGCGGCGCGCGCCGTCGGACGACAGTTTGGCGCTCGCGGTTTCGAGCGCAGAAACCTGGCGCCATCCTGACCGGGTCGCGCCCCGGCGTCGCTGGGGGGATTTGGCACCCGATTTGGTTGCCGCGGCGGCTTCGCTCGCCGGCGCACCACTTCACGCGCGCCTCGATCGAGCGAGCTGGAGAGAACCATGTCCGGGAGCTCGAAGGTCATCGGCATCGACCTCGGCACCACGAATTCAGTCGTCGCGATCATGGAGGGCGGGCAGCCGGTCGTCATCGCCAACGCCGAAGGCGCGCGACTCACCCCGTCGGTCGTCGGATTCCAGGAGAACGGCGAGCGCATCGTCGGCCACGCCGCGCGCCGGCAGGCCGTCACGAACGCGATGAACACCGTCTACTCGATCAAGCGCTTCATGGGCCGGCGCCACAGCGAGGTCGGGACCGAGGAGAAGATGGTCCCGTACAAGGTCGTCGGCGCCAGCGAGGAGCTCGTCAAGGTCGACGTCCGAGGCAAGCAGTACACGCCGCCCGAGATCTCCGCGATGATCCTCACCGCGCTCAAGGAGGCGGCCGAGACCTACCTCGGCCAGAAGGTCACGCGCGCGGTCATCACCGTCCCGGCCTACTTCAACGACTCGCAGCGGCAGGCGACCAAGGACGCCGGCCAGATCGCCGGGCTCACCGTCGAGCGCATCCTGAACGAGCCGACCGCCGCCGCGCTCGCCTACGGGCTCGACAAGAAGAAGCAGGGGCGCGTCGCCGTCTTCGACCTCGGCGGCGGGACCTTCGACATCAGCCTCCTCGACATCGGCGACGGCGTCTTCGAAGTGCTCTCGACCAACGGCGACACCCACCTCGGCGGCGACGACTTCGACCAGGCGCTCCTGAACCACGTCGCCGACGAGTTCAGAAGGGAGCACGGGATCGACCTGCGCCAGGACGTGATGGCGCTCCAGCGGCTGCGCGACGCGTGCGAGCGCTGCAAGTGCGACCTCTCGCAGTCGATGCAGGCGACGATCAACCTCCCCTTCATCACGGCCGACGCAAGCGGCCCCAAGCACCTGCAGGTGAACCTCAGCCGCGCCAAGTTCGAGCAGATCATCGACGCGCTGCTCGAGCGCTGCCGCGCCCCCTGCGAGAACGCGCTGCGCGACGCCAAGGTCAAGCCCTCCGAGATCGACGAGGTGATCCTCGTCGGCGGCTCGACGCGCGTGCCCGCCGTGCAGGCGCTCGCCAAGGAGCTCTTCGGCCGCGAGCCGAACCGCACGGTCAACCCCGACGAGGTGGTCGGCGTCGGCGCCGCGATCCAGGCCGCCGTGTTGACGGGCGAGGCGGCCGACCTCGTGCTGCTCGACGTGACGCCGCTCTCGCTCGGGATCGAGACCAAGGGCGGCATCTTCAGCAAGCTCATCGAGCGCAACACGACGATCCCGACCTCGAAGAAGGAGGTCTACTCCACCGCGTCGGACGGCCAGACGCAGGTCGAGATCCACGTGCTGCAGGGCGAGCGCGACTTCGCCGGCGACAATCGCACGCTCGGCCGCTTCAAGCTCGACGGCATCCCGCCCGCGCCGATGGGCGTGCCGCAGATCGAGGTCGCCTTCAACATCGACGCGAACGGCATCCTCAACGTCATGGCGCGCGACCTCGGCACCAAGCGCGAACAGTCGATCAAGATCGAGTCGAGCTCCGGCCTGTCGAAGGACGAGGTCGAGCGGATGCGCAAGGACGCCGAGAAGTTCTCGGCCGAGGACCGCAAGCGGCGCGATCTCGTCGAGCTGCAGAACAAGGCCGAGCACGCCGTGATCGAGGCCGATCGCGCGCTCAAGGAGCACGGCGAGAAGATCCCCGCCGACGTCAAGAAGACGATCCAGGAGAAGCGCGACGCACTCGACAAGGTGAAGCAGTCGTCGAACCCGGCGTCGATCAAAGCGGCGATGGACGACCTGCAGCAGGCGATCTACAAGATCTCCGAGCAGCTCTACAAGCAGGCCGGCGCGGCGGGCGGCGCTCGCGGCGGCGCCCCCAAAGGTGAATCGGGCGAGTCGGGCGGCGCGGCCGGCCCCGAGCCCGAGCGCGCGAACGACAAGAAGAGCGGCAGCGGCGACGACAACGTCGTCGACGCCGAGTTCGAGGTCAAGGACGGCTGAGCGCGACTGCGCGCCACAGCTCGCCGTGAAGCCCGGCTGCCGCGGGGAACGCGATCTGCACGATCGGCGAGCGGACCCGCGGCGCGCGTGCCGGATCGTCCGGCTCGAGGCCAGGCCGCCGGGCCGATGGACGTCGCGGCAAGTGACTGAGCTCGCTTGACTTGCGTTCGTCGGACCGGAACATCGCGCCCTCTTCCCGACCCGGAACGACGCGCGTGAACTGCCCGTGATCTCCGTTCGGAACCTCACGAAACGATTCGGCGAAGTGGTCGCCGTCCTCGACGTCAGCTTCGACGTTGCCGACGGCGAGGTGATGGGGTTCCTCGGCCCCAACGGCGCCGGCAAGTCGACGACGATCCGGATCCTCACCGGCTACCTGCCGGCGACGTCGGGCAGCGTGACCGTCGCCGGACTCGACGTGCTACGCGAGTCGCTGAAGGTCCGCCAGCAGCTCGGCTACCTGCCCGAGAACGTCCCGCTCTACGGCGAGATGCGGGTCGAGGAGTACCTGCGATTCCGCGCGCGCCTCAAGGGCGTGACGGTGCGCGACGCGAAGTCCGCCGTCGAGCGCGCGATGGGGCAGTGCGGGCTCGTCCCGATGCGCACGCGCATCGTCGGCCAGCTCAGCAAGGGCTACCGCCAGCGCGTCGGGCTCGCCGACGTGCTCGTCGCACAGCCCAGGCTCCTGATCCTCGACGAGCCGACCGGCGGCCTCGACCCGCACCAGCGCAAGGAGGTGCTCGAGCTGATCAAGGGGCTCGCGCACGACCACACGGTGCTGCTCTCGTCGCACGTGCTGGCCGAGATCGAGACGATCGCCACGCGCGTGATGATCATCCAGAAGGGGCGGCTGCTCGCGAGCGGGCGTCCTTCCGAGCTCGACCACCACCTGCAGGAGACGCCGCGCGTCCGCGTCGAGGCGAAGGCGCGGCGCGACCTGCTGCTGAAGGCGCTCGAGCCGATCCTGCGCGAGTGCGCCGACTCGTGCGCCACCGCCGAGCTCGACGACGGCTGGGTCCGCCTCGACCTCCAGCCTCCCGCCGGCCGCGACCCGCGCGAGGCGATCGCCGCGGCGTTGCGGACCGCGTCGATCCCTCTGCGCGAGCTGGTCCGCCGCCAGTTCTCGCTCGAGGAGCTCTTCCTTCGGATCACGGCGCAGGCGGAGGTGGCGCCGTGAGCGCCGTGCGCCGCGTGAGCGTCATGAGCCCCGTGAGAATGCTCCGCCAGTTCTCGATCCTGCTCGGCCGCGAGATCGAGGCGCTCTTCATGACGCCGATCCACTACGGCGTCATCACCGTCGCGCTGCTCTTCAACGGCTGGTCGTTCTGGTACGCGCTGCAGCAGTTCCAGGGGAACGTCGAGGAGGCGGTCCGTTTCTTCTTCGGCCAGTCGCCGCTCGTCTGGCTCGTGATCGTGCTGGTGCCGCCGCTGCTGACGATGCGCCTCTTCGCCGAGGAGCGCCGCTCCGGGACGCTCGAGATGCTGCTCACCGCGCCGGTGGGGGAGGTCGAGGTCGTGCTCGCCAAGTTCGGGGCCGGCCTCGCCTTCTACCTGACGATCTGGATCCCCTCGCTCCTCTACCTGGCGATCGTCAAGTCGTACGGCGCGATCCCCGACTTCGGGCCGCTCGCCACCAGCTACCTCGGCATCGTCCTGGTCGGCGCGCTCTTCACGGCGGCCGGGCTCTTCGCGTCGAGCCTGACCTCGACGCAGGTGCTCGCCGCGCTGCTCGCCACCGTCTTCAACCTGCTGCTCCTGCTCGTGCCCCTGATTTCGCAGTTCACGGGCATCGAGGCGGTCGAGCGCTTCTTCATCGAGCTCGCCATCTGGCGCCACTTCGGCGACTCGTTCACGAAGGGGATCGTCGACTCGTCGCACGTCGCCTTCTACGTCCTCTTCACGGCGGTCATCCTCTTCTGGACCGTGCGCGTCCTCGAGTCGCAGCGCTGGCGATGAGCGAACGAGCGACGTTCTCGGGCGGCCGGCGGTTCGCCATCGGGCTCAACGTGGTCGCGGCGTCGCTGCTCGCGCCGCTCGCGGCGGGGCTGCTGCTCTATGTCGCGGCGCGACCCGAGGCGCGCCGGCGCCTCGATCTGACGTCGCGCCGGACCTTCACGCTCTCCGAGCGGACGGTCAAGGTGCTCGAAGGAGTGAAGGAGCCGGTCGACGTCTACACCGTCTTCCGTCCGATCCCCTACACCGAGACGGGGCAGCCGGCGCCGGGCATGGAGGACGTGATCGCCACGATCGCGCTCCACTGCAACGACCTGCTGCGCGAGTTCGAGCTGCGCGCGCGCGGCAAGGTCCGCGCGCACCCCTACGACTCGAGCCTCACCGGCCACCTCGCGCGGATCGGCGAGCTGCAGACGGTGATCGGCGAGCCGGCGCTCAACCTCGCCGTCGTCGCCTGCGGCTCGCGCCGCCGCGTCCTGCGGCTCAGCGACCTCGCCGAGTTCGACGCGGGCGCCCAGACCGGCTCGTCGATCGTGCGCCCGACGCTGCACGGCTTCCGCGACGAGGAGGCGCTCGCCAAGGCGATCCTCTCGGTGACCGAGGAGCGCCAGGTGAGGCTCGGCTTCCTCCGCGGCCACGGCGAGCTCACGCCGTTCGCGGCGGGGGTCGACGCGAGCGGCCGGCCCGGGATGGGCATCTGGGGCACCGGCCTCGCGGCGCAGAACTACCGGCTGCGCGAGGTCGACCTCGCGCAGACGGGCGCGCTCGCGGACGACGTCGACGTGCTCGTGATCTCCGATCCGGTCAAGCCGCTCACCGATCCGGAGAGCGCGGCGATCGTCCGCTTCGCGAACGAAGGCGGCAAGCTCGCCGTGATGCTCGGCCCGACGGCCGCCAACTCGCTCGACTTCCCGCTGCTCGACCAGCTCTTCGGGCTGAACCGCACGCCCCATCCGATCTGCCAGGTGACGACCGTCGTCACGAACGTCGGCAGCTTCACGTCGGAGGCGAACCGCTTCTTCGCCGACGCCTGGTCGGAGCAGGCGATCGTCAAGCCGCTGAAGGGCAAGCGGCTGCGGATGTTCTGGGACGACGCCTGCGCGCTCACGCCGCTCGGACGGCCCGAGCAGAGCGACCTCCTGCTCGAGCCGCTGATCTGGACCGGCAACGACGCGTGGGTCGACCTGCCCGGCGTCGACCGCCGCTACAACCACCAGTTCGATCCCGGCGTGGAGGATCGCAAGGGCCCCTACGTCCTCGGCTACGCCGTCACGCGCAAGGAGGGCGGCCGCGAGCGCGGACGCGCCGTGGTGCTCGGCGCGGCGAGCGAGCTCGCCGACAAGGACGTGAACGGCGCGCCCGCCAACCGCGACTTCGGCCTCAACCTGATCGACTGGCTCACCGAGCGCGAGCAGCTCATCTCGATCGCGCCGCGTCCCTTCGACGTGATCCAGGTCGACCTCACGCCGAAGGAGTTCGGGACGATCCTCCTCTACGTGGTGGTCGGGGTGCCGGGCATCGCGCTGCTGCTCGGCGTGGCGATCTGGTGGCTGCGGCGAAACTGATGGCCGAGGGATTGGACGTGGGATCGGCGCGACCATGAAGCTCGGCACGACGCTCCTGGTGCTCGTCCTCGTGGTCCTCGGCGCATGGGGGATCATTCGCTGGCTCGGCGAGCCACCGGGCCGCCCGCCCGCGCGAGTTCCGCTGGTGCCCGAGGAGCTGCTCGCCGGCTGGGAGGAGATCGACCTCGACCTCCTCTCCGAGCAGGGTTGCCGCCTCGTGCGCGAGCCGGGGGCGGTCATGCTCCGCTTCGGCTCGAACGCGCAGGGCGAGCGGCTCCTCTACCGCGACCCGGCCGACCTCGAGCACGTCGAGAAGCTGCTGCAAGGCCTGCGCGACTCGTGGCGCGAGCCGCTCGTCGGGAGCGCCGACGACCTGCTGCGCGCCGGCCTCGACCCGCCGCGCTTCCACGTCGTGATCCGCGGCGGAGGCAGGGAGCTGAAGCTCGGCTTCGGGAACGACGATCCCACCGGCCAGGGCGTGCTGGCGCGCTCGTTCACCGACTCGACCGTCTTCCGGACCGGCCCGCAGGTCCCGAACCTCCTCAAGTTCAACCTGCGCGACTGGCGCAGCAAGACGATCTTCGGCTTCGATCCGATGACCGTGACGCGCATCGATCTCGTGAAGTACCCGCCCCCCGATCAGGGCGGCGAGGCGGAGGTCCTGTCCGTCGTCCGCGAGGGGCCGCGGAGCTGGCGGATCGCAGAGCCGCGCTCGCTCATGGCCGACCCGCAGGCGTGCCTCTCGCTGGCGCAGCGCGCGTCGCTGCTGAAGGTCGAGAGCTTCGTCTCGCAGGAGTTCACCAAGCAGATCTCGGCGATCACCCACCTTCCCGACGAGCCGTCGTGGAGCGTGCAGGTGAGCGTCGAGCCGGCGCTGCTCGAGCTCGACGTCGGCGCGTGCGTCAGCGACCAGGGCTACGCCTGCCGGCTGCGCCAGCGCGACGAGAACATGGTCTTCGCGGTGCAAAAAGCGCAGCTCGACGCGATCCTCGACGTCACCGTCGACTCGCTGCGCCCGCGCCGGCTCTTCCCGCACGTCGAGACGCGGCTCGTGGGGCTCGCGCTCCTCGATCGCGAGCGTCGCCCGCGCTGGTCGGCCGAGCGCGAGGGCCGCCACCCGCACGGCGCGTGGCTCGTGGAGATCCCGTTCCAGGCGCGCGCCAACGAGGGAAAGGGGGGCAAGGGAAGCGGCTCGTTCGCGCAGATCGTCGCCGACGTCGATCGCACCGAGGTCGACGCCTTCCTGCCGCCGGGAACGCCGTTCGAGCCCGAGGCGGTCGTGGCGCTGCGCTGGAAGGACGACCCGATCGTCGTCGACAAGGAGCTCGAGATCGCGCGCGACCCCGAACACCAGCGGACGCTCGTGCGCGTCCGGGAGCGGCCCGACGAGCTCTTCGCGGTCGACGCGCGGCTCGGCGCGCTGATCGACCTCGACCTCGAGCTCTACCGCGACCGCACCATCTTCCCGACGAAGGAGGAGTTCCTGCCGAAGCTCACGCGCTGGCGGCTCTCGAAGCCCGGCCGCGAGCCGATCGAGGTGGAGCGGCGCGAGGGGCAGTCGACCGTCGCGGTCGGCAGCACGCCGCAGTCGCTCGCTCCCGATCTCACGTCGGCGGCCGCCGAGCTCTACGGCAGAGGCTGCGCCGGCTACGTGCGGGCGAAGGAGGTCATGGCAGCCGCCGGCGGGGTCGATCCCTTCGCCACGGTCGCGCTCGAGCTCGTGCTCGCCACCGCGGACGGCCGGGAGGAGCGGCTCGTCGTGAGCGGCGCGGCGCCCTCGGACCAGTCGCCGGACGGCCTCTACTGCCGCCTCCTGCCGAGGCTCCCCGAGGACGTCTGGATCGTCGTGCCGCGGCCGCTGCTCGAGCGGCTGCTGCGGCTGGTCGAGTGACCGCGCCGCGCGCCGCGCGCGTCAGCGAGCGGCGACGGCGTCCGCGGTGAGCTCCTCGCCCGCGGTCCCGACCTCCTCGAGCTCGAGGGCGAAGCTCCCGAAGCCGAATTCGCGCGTCACGCGCAGCGGCAGGCGGCGCGCGTCGGCCGAGACGGCGACGTCGTAGAAGCCGACCATCGGGCCGACATCGACCGTCTCGCCGAGCTCGCGGTAGGGCCGCACCTCGACGCGCCAGAGCAGGGCGCCTCCGAAGTCGCCGGCGCCGACCGAGACGTCGTCCCGTCCGAGGAAGCGCGCCCGATAGCAGAACGAGCGCAGGGTCATCGCCACCTCGAAGTCGCACGGCTCGGTCGTCGGCGCGAGCCGGCGCAGCTCGCACAAGAGCGAGAGGGGATCGCGCGGCGTCTTGAACTGCGTGAGCTCGGCGACCCACGCCTCCTCGTTCCAGGGATGGTAGTAGAGGCAGGGCACCTCGTGGAACGCGAGCGACCGCTCGTTCGCCTTCCCGTCCTCGTCGACCCGCAAGTAGAAGCTGCGCGGCCGGCCGGCCGCGTCGAGCCGCGTGCGGGCGACGCCGCGGACGTCGTAGAAGACGTCGACGAGACGGTTCGTCTCGCCGGTCAGCTCGACCCGCGTCGACTCGGCGTCGCTGCGCGTCGAGAGCGTCGCGCCGCCGACCGGCAGGCCGGCGACTCGGATCCCGTAGGTCAGGAGCTCGCCGGTGCGCGGCACGTCGGCGGGCGGGCAGGGCGGGTCGCTCCCGAGGAGCGCGGTGCGCGGCGCGCCCGCGTCGGGGAGGAGCGCAGGGCCGGCGCACGCGGGAGCGAGGGCGACGCTCGCGAGAGCGAAGCTGATCCGGAGGCCGGAGGATCGCCGTTGCAGCATCGAGGAGCCCCTCGCAATCGCTCCTCGCTTCGTCCTCTTTTTCTCACAGCCTTGAGCGGGCGACTAGCCGTGCGGAGGAAGTTGCCCACTCGCCCCCAATGTGCGCCCTCGGAAGAGGACGCTCATGGGGGGGCGCCCTCGGAGGAGGCCGCACATGAGGGGGCGCCCTTCAACGGAGGGCGACCGTCTCGTCGGCGCTCTCGATCAGGCGCCGGCGGATCCGTCCGTGCGAGTAGGCGCGGAAGGTGGCGTCGAGCCCGACGAGCCCTGGAGGCACCGTGTCGGCGAACGTCAGCGCCTCGCTGCCGTCGGCGGGGCCGAGCGCGACCACCTCGAACGTCGCCGCGCCCGCGAAGTCGACGAGGACGATCGCCGTGATCGTTCCGGCCTTCGCGCCGCGCGCCGTCACCGTCACGAGGTCGCCGAACGAAGCCACCTTCGGCGCGGCGTCGAGCCAGAGGTCGTTGCCGCCGAAGAGGAAGGCGGCGCCCGCGACGTTTCCGTTGCCGTCGAGGGCAGCCGGGTCGCAGACCATCAGGTCGGCGAATCCATCGCCGTTCACGTCGTCGAGCGCGGCGACCGAGTCGCCGAAGGCGGACGCGTCGGCGCCGGGGAAGCGGTAGAGCCGCTCGCCGGTGCGGCCGGCGACGACGTCGGCGAAGGCAGCCGCGGCTGCGCCGATCACGATCTCGCGCACGCCGTCGCCGTCCTCGTCGGCGAGCACGTCGAGCGCGACGTTCGGCACGGTCGAAGCGAAGTCGTGCATCGGCGTCTCGCGGAGCGTCGCTCCCGTCGCCAGCGAACAGACGTCGACCGCGCTCTCGAAGAGTGGACCGGCCGGGAGCGTGCGTGCTCCGACGATCTCCGCCTGCCCGTCGCCGTCGAGGTCGTCGAAGTCGGCGGCGCCGTACTCGATGGCGCAGGCATTCTCGAGGAGGACCGCGCCAGAGGTCCCGCTGCACGCCCGGACGAGGCCCGAGCCAAGGCCGTGCACCGCGGCCAGGAAGTCGGCGACGCCGTCGCCGTCACGGTCGAGAGCGCCGCGGCGGGGGCCGAAGAGTCCGGCGTCGCGCACCTCGTAGAGCATCTTCCCGCTCTTGCCGGAGAGCGCGCGGACGAAGGGCGTCCCGAGGTCGAGCCCCTCGACGAGGAAGTCGGCGTTGCCGTCGCCGTTGACGTCGGCGAGCCCCGACACCTTCGTGCCGAGCGCCTCCTGGTCGGCGCTCCCGACGATCTCGCGCAGCCGCGCCCCGGTGAGCCCCGAATAGAGGCGCACGGCGCCCTCCGACGCGAAAGGCTGGCGCGGGTCGTCGAAGGCCGGGTCGCCGATCAGCAGGTCACCGACGCCGTCGCCGTTCACGTCGCCCGCGTCGGCGACGTCGCCGCTCCACGGCGCGGTGCTGCGGATCGTGAAGAGCAGCGAGCCCGAGGCGCCGGAGAACGCGTCGAGGTAGGCGCTCGTGCCGCCCCCTCCGCTGCCGCCGACGCGGGTCATCCCGCTCAACGCGTAGTCGTCGACGCCGTCCTGGTCGAGGTCGGCGAGCGCGTGGACCTTGGCCACCGTCCGGTCGCCCTTGCCCTCGTGCGTCCGGATCGACGCCTGACCGCTCGCGAGCTCCGAAGCCGCGAGGCAGCCGAACACGGTGAAGATCGCTCTGCCGAGGTTCATGACGCGCTCCCGATTGAGGAATCCGGTCCCATCCCCAATCGAGAGAGCGGTGGTGCAAGAGAATCGTGACGCTTGGCTCTCGACGAGCCTCGCCCGTGCTCGCCACGCGCTCTGCGACGAGCAAGTCCCTGAAACCCCTTCGCCGCAAGGACCGTCAGAGTCGCGCAAGCAGCTGCACGAATCGGTATGGAGGATTGGGAGAAGGAGCGAGACCATGGCGAACCGGCGCTGGTCATTGGGCGTTCTGGCGTTGTCCACGGTGTTCGCCGGTCGTGCGCAGGCAATGTCGCCATTGGGGCCGCCAGCACCGCTCGTCGTCTTGCTGGCGCAGATCAGCGACGCCCAGGCCCGCGACTCGGGACCGGGCCATTCGTGGCAGGGAGGGCCGGGCGCAGTCCATCCCTACTCCCACGCGCTCAACACCACGATCCCGCTGGTCTCGTGGCACGCCCACGATCGGACTTTCGTGTCGTTCGCGCTGCACCACTGCAGTCAGGCCGTGACAAGCAATGTGGCGCTCGGCGCGAAGTGGCAGCACTCGTATGACACGCAGCTCCTGCGCTGGAAGGAGACTTCTGGCACGGAGCGCGCCGCCCTGGTGTGGGGCGATCACCGGGTGCAGCTCTTCGCGCTCGCCGGCTCGACCTGGGTGAACAGCGACGGCTACCGGGACCTCCTGACGGCGTCGGGCTCGGGATACCAGGTGCTGGTCGCGGGGCACGAGACGCTCGTTTTCGAGCCCTCGCTCACGACAGGACGTTTCCGGCTCGATCGCACCATCGACCGCTCCGGCAACGTGGTCGATCTGACCTACGACGCGAGCGATCTCTTGACGACGGTGGACGACGGCACCGGGCGGTCGCTCCGGCTGACCTACGGGACGTCTGGTCTCTATACGGTCGTCTTCTCGAGTCCGGGCAGCTCGCGCTACTGGACGCTCTACCACATCGGATCGATCAGCATGATCCTGTGGGGCCGCCCGGACTCCTACGGCGCAAGCTCGCCGAGCGGCGGCGGCGGCTTCCCGAAGCACAAGACCACGACGTTCACGTACACCACCGACGGCCGGAACAACGTCGCCACCATCACCGACCGCGTTCCCGGCACGGCTGGGTTCGGCTACGTCATGGACGATGTCGTCTGGATCGAGGCGCCCGGTGCCACGAGCGGCGAGCGGACGCTCTACGCGAAGATCTCGCCGCCGTGCCGCAAGGTGACCGACCCGATCGGCGTGGCGACCGTCTACGAGTACGACTCGCTCTCGCGTCTCATCCGCTCGACCGACGCGGCCGGCAACGCGACCAAGATCCTGTTTGCCGATCCCGACTTCGCCTGGAAGCCGAGCCGGGTGACGGAGCCGTCGGGAACGCTGCGCAGGACCGACTTCGATTCGAGCGGCCGCATCGTCGGCCTGACCGACGAGCTCGGCAAGCGCTTCGACCTCGCCTACGACTCGCGCGGCAACATGATCCAGGTGCTTGCGCCCCCGGTCACGGATGCCTGGGGCAACGTCGAGTCGGCGCGGCGGCGGACCGACTTCCAGTACGACTCGCTCGATCGACTGGTCCGCCAGCTCGACTACACGGACGCGACGAACTATGTGATCACGAGCTGGGCCTACGACGCGCGCGGAAACCTGGCGAGCACGACCGACGCGACCGGCGCCGTGACGATTCTCGCGCACGACGGCTACGGCAACCTCACGCAGCTCGTGACACCGGCCGGCCGCGTGACGACCTGGAAATACGAGACGGCCCGCGCGACCGCCGGATTCACGGCGCCCAACGCGGTGATCGACGGGATGGGCCGGCGCGGCGAGCTGATCCGCGACAAGCGCGGGTGGCTGCTCGCGGAGCTCTTTCCCGACGGGAGTGGTCGCGTCTTCCTCCGCGACGCCGTCGGACGCCTGATCCGCGTCGAGGACGCGAATGGCGCGACGGAGCTGGACCACGCCAAGCAGGGGTGGATCGATGAAGTCCGATCGGCGACTGGCACGGTGCACTACGTCCATCTGGCCAACGGCCTCTTCGCTTCGGTGACGGGCACGCCAAACCAGGGCGCGTCACGGACGCTCAACTACTCCTACGACGCCTTGAACCGACTGGTGCAGATCACCGACGGCAGCTCGCAGACGCAGTGGACCTACGACCAGGACGGCCGGCCGCTCGTGTGCACTCAACCCAACGGCGCGTCGACGGCCTACACCTACGACGCCGTCGATCGGCCGATCAAGATCGAGCACTACGATCCCTTCGGGACGCGCTTCTCGTGGTACGACCAGGCGTGGCAGGAGAACGGACTGCTCAAGGCCGTGACCGAGCACGACTCCTACGGCGCGGTCGACGTCAAGTACGGCTACGACTTCCAGAATCGGCTCACGCGCGAGCTGCGCAGCGGCGGCGCCACCTACGACGGGCGGTGGTCCTACGACGGCGCTGGCAATCGCACGTCGGAGAACGAGAACGGTGCGATCACGAGCTACACCTACGACGCCGACCATCGGCTCGTGCAGACGATCGGACCGTCGGGGACCGACTCATTCACGTGGGACGCGAACGGACGGCTGGACCGGCGCAGCCGACAGGGAACGCAGCACCAGTTCAGCTACGACTTCGCCGGCCGGCTCGTCGCGATCGACGAGCTCACCTCATCGTGGCCGCCGCTCACGCGCTACGTCTACGACGGGCTCGACCGCCGGATCCGCCGGGCGACCTACCGCTACGGGACGCTCGAGTTCACGCACGACTTCCTCTACGACGGGAGCCGGCCGTTTCAGGAATACTCGGTCTACGCCGTCTACGTGCCCGACAAGGACTGGCAGTACACCTGGAGCGGCGGCCTTTCGAGTCGGAAGGAGGTCCTCTCCAATCCTGACGCAAGCTACTACTCGGCCACGGACGGACAGGGCTCGTTTCGAGGGTTCACGAATCACAACTCGGCCACCATCCTCACCGGCGCGATGCACAACGCCTTCGGGAAGGTGATCCACTCCGGCAGCTACTTCACCTTCGACACCGGCTTCGGGATGGATGCCGGCGTGCGCGAGGAGGAGGACGCGGGGCTGCTGTTCCAAGGCGACGGCTTCTATGACCCGGTCGTGGACATGGTGCTGCCGAAGATGCCGTTCGAGGGGCTGGTGGTGTCGGCGGGGAGCGCGGGGTGCCCGGGTCGATTCAACGATGAAACCCATGAGATCGATGAGGCAGACGCGTCGGACATCGAGCGCTGGAAGAAGGAGATGGAGAAGTACTACAAGCTCTCCACGATCGCGCTGAAAGCTGCAGCGCTCGACCTCAAGCTCGCGAAAGAGCAGGAGAGCAACGGGAACGCGGAGAAGGCGAAGGACCTCCGCGACCTCGCGAACCGATGGCTCGAGTTGCACAAGGAATGGCTGAAGCGCGGCGTCGAGATCGAAGACGACATCGATCGTCTCAAGAAGTGGCTCGGACTGGATTCGAAGGAAAAGTAGCAGCCGCGCACGACACGATCGCTGAAACGATTCGCCGCTCGCCTGCGCGCCGTCGCCGGTCAGGCCGCGAGACGTCGACACATCGTCAACATGCGCCCATCCCCGGAGGCTTCGCAGCCTGGCGGATCCAGGACGCAAGCCGCCGCTCGTCGAACTCCGCCGCGCTTGCGAGGTCGATGCAGCGCAACTGCTTGCCGCTACCGGCGTGGCGGAACGCGTGGCGAGTCCGGGATCAGCGCGTGGCGTCGGGACCGCGGGTCGCGCGCACGTAGGCGGCGAGATGGTCGGCCACGGCCGCGTGGCCTTGCGCGTTCCAGTGGCCGTCGTCGTGGAAGTAGAGGAGCTCGCCGGTGCAGGCGCGCTCGTGCAGCGGCGGCGTCAGGTCGATCCACTCGATCGTGCTGCGCCGGCAGAAGTCGGCGAGGAGACGCGGGAGCTCGTTCGGCGCGGCCGTGAGCGCCTCGGCGGTCGGCGCGGCGTCGATCAGTCCCCGGTAGACGCGGGCGCGATCGGGCACGAAGACGCAGACGAGGCGGGTGGCGCGCTCGACGCAGGCGGCGCGCGCCTCCTTGAGGATCTGCTCGACGACCTTCAGGCTCTCGCGGCACTCGTCCATGAGAGGGCCCGGGAGATAGGGGAAGTAGATCGTCTCGCCTTTGTGCGGTCCGGGCAGCCGCAGCGTCGCGGAGCGGCGGATCGCCGTCGGCAGGTCGCTCGCGATCCGCGGCGCGCAGGCACGCGCCAGGACGCGCAGCAGGTTCGCCGAGAAGGAGAGCTCGCCGAATCCCTGCATCCGCTCCACCGTCGCGCCCCATTCCTCGCGCATGCCGGGATAGCGAGCGACGTCGGTCAGGTCGTTGCCCTCGAAAAAGAACCAGAAGACGAGCTCGGGCGAGAGCCGCAGCGCGTGGCGCCGCAGGACGACGAGCTCCTGTTGCGGCCCGTAGCCGCTCACGCCGAGGTTCACGACCTCCGTCTCGAGATCGCGGGTGAGGCGGGCGCTCGCCAGATCGTCGGCGCCGACGAGCGCCCCTTCGACGAACGAGTCGCCGATCAGCGCGATCGAGGCGCGCTCGTGAGTGCGGGGATTCCGGAATCCCAGCTCGTCATGGACGAGCTCGTAGGGGTAGCGGCGCTCGGTCGCGATGCCGAGCCAGCCGACGCAGTCGCCCGGCGCCGTGCCGACGAGATGGAGCCCGGGCCGGCGCGTCCAGAGCAGCTCGGGGTCGCTCTGGTTCCGCGGGTTGCGCCACGGCTTGACCCCCGGCGTATTGGTGCTGACGGGCGTCGGCAGCACGAAGCGGTAGTCGATCCATCCAAGGAGCGCCGGGATCTCGAGCAGTCCGAGGAAGAGGACGGCGCTCGACGTGCAGAGGAGCGCCCGCTTCAGCGTGCTCGTCACGCTGCCTCGCGTCCACGCGAGCAGGATCAGCCACGCGCCGACATACGTGGCCACGAGCAGCAGCGCGAACGAGCGGATCGGCGTCGCAAGCTTGAATCGCACGCTCGCGTCGGGCCGCAGCGGCGAGCGCCAGAGCAGGGCGATCGCCGCGATCGTGACGACGATCAGCGCAACGCGTGCAACGAACGCACGCGGCGCGATTCGCAGCGTCGTCCCCCTGGCGGTGGACATGTCGGCTGGATCGTCCGGGCACTGGCTCGCGCGGCACGCGCGAGTTGGAACGCGAGGCAATAGCCCGCTCTCCGCCTCCGTCACGCGCAAACTGCGTTTCAGTACCAACGTGACGCTCGACGGGGTCATGCAGGCGCCCGGACGTCCCGACGAGGATCGCCGCGGCGGCTTCGACCACGGCGGCTGGGCGACGCCCTACGCCGCGATGGAGCGGAAGGACAACCCCTTCACCGCCGTGCCGAACGACGTGCGGAAGTACGTCGCCTCCAGGGCGCTGAAGGAGCCCCTCCCCTGGATGAACTCGACGCTTCTCAAGGGCGATGCGAAAGGCGGTGACGCGGATGGCGTCCCGAAAGGCGACGCCGCGGAAGCGGTGGCCCGGCTCAAGCAGGAGTCGGCCGACGATCTCGTGGTCCTCGGCAGCGGAGACCTGATCCACCCGGTCGTGTTCGGCGCGGGACGTCGCCTCTTCCCCGACGGCGCTTCCTTCCGCGCCCTCCGGCTCGTCACCACCAAGACGACGACCACCGGCGTCGTGATCGCCACCTATCAGCCGGCTGAATCGGAAGCATCTTCGAGGCACGAACGGGCCGGGTGACGTTCGGGCGGCCGACGCATCGAGACATCCATCACGACGTCGTCGCGAAGCGGCGCAGCGTCGTCGATCTCGCGCGCGCCTGAGAACGCGATTTTTTTCCGAGTCTCGAAACGCGCCACAAGCCCGATCACCGCTCCTCACGATCCATTGCTCCATGCCTACTGGCCTGACTCCCGTCGACCAGGAATGCGAGCCGATCGCTTCCACCATGTCGCCGAGGGCGAAGATCCTCGTCGTCGACGACGATCCCATCTCTCTCGACGTGATGAACGAAGTCCTTGGCGGCGAGTACGACCTGATCACCGCGTCGTCGGGCGAGGAGGCCATCCAGCAGGCGCGCAGCCATCACCCCGAGCTCGTGCTGCTCGACATCATGATGCCGGGGATGGATGGGTACGAGACGTCACGTCGGATCCGCGCCGACGCGAGCGTGAATCCGGTGAAGATCGTCCTCGTCTCCTCGAAGGCGACGCTGCCCGAGCGACTCGCCGGCTACGACTCGGGCGCCGACGACTACCTGACGAAGCCGTTCGATCCCATGGAATTGAAGGCCAAGGTCAAGGTATTCGCGCACCTGCGCCGCGTCGAGGTCGAGAGCGAGCAGCTCCTTCGCCTGAATCAGCGCCTCGAGTCCGAGGTCCGCCTGCGACGCGACCTCGAGGATCGACTGCGGCACGACGCCATGTACGACCACTTGACGAGCCTTCCGAACCGCGCGCTGCTCATCGATCGGATCGATCGCTGCATCGGGCGCGCGAAGCGGCAGCCGGACCACCGCTTCGCCGTCCTCTTCCTCGACGTGGACGACTTCAAGGTCTTGAACGACAGCCTCGGCCATCATGCAGGGGACAAGCTGCTGCGCGAGATCTCGAACCGTCTGCTCAAGTGCGTGAGGTCGATCGACACGATCGCGCGGCCGATCGAAGACACGGTCGCGCGCCTGGGCGGCGACGAGTTCGTCGTGCTGCTCGAAGGGATCGAGAGTCCCAAGGACGCCACGCAAGTCGCGGAGCGGATCGAGCAGATGCTCGCCCAGCCGACGATGATCGACGACCACGAGATCGTCTGCACGGTCAGCATCGGGATCGCGACGAACGAGATCGCGTACGACCACCCCGACGACATCCTGCGCGACGCCGACACGGCACTCTACGGCGCCAAGGCGGCGGGCAAACGCGGCCATCGCACCTTCGAGCTCGCGATGCGGACGCAGGCGGTGGAGCGGCTGCGCGTGCGCAACGACCTCCGCCGCGCCATCGAGCATCGGCAGCTCTGCCTCCACTACCAGCCGATCGTCAGGCTTCCGGGCGGCGAGCTCGCGGGCTTCGAGGCGCTGATCCGATGGGATCACCCGGAGCTGGGGCTCGTCCCTCCCGATTACTTCATCAGGATCGCCGAGGAGACGGGCCTGATCATTCCGATCGGACAGTGGGTGCTGGACGAGGCGTGCCGCCAGATGCAGTGCTGGCGCGATCGCTTCAAGCTCGACCGCGCGTCGATCAGCGTGAACGTCTCGGGCAAGCAGCTGCTCCACGCGAACTTCCTCGAGCAGGCCGACCGCGCCCTTTCGCAGAGCGGGCTCCCCGCCTCGCAACTGAACCTCGAGGTCACGGAGAGCGTCGTCCTCGAGAACACGGACGTCGTCGTCCGCACTCTCAAGGCGTTCGAGCGCCGCGGCATCGGCTTGCGGATGGACGACTTCGGGACGGGATACTCCTCGCTCAGCAGCCTGAACAGCTTCCCCTTCTCCGTGATCAAGCTCGATCGGTCGTTCATCAAGACCGTCACCGTCAACGATTCGCTCCGGTCCACGGTCGAGGCCGTCATCACGATGTGCCACAAGCTCGGCAAGAAGGTGTGCGCGGAGGGCGTCGAGTCCATCCACCAGCTCGATCTCCTGCAGATCCTCGAGTGCGACTTCGGGCAGGGCTACTTCTTCTCGCGGCCGGTCGACGCAACGACCGTCGAACGCGAGCTGGGGACGGGAGGACGCTGGGCGAAGCGCGCGATGAAGACCGTCTGACGACTGGAGAATCGCATGACGACGACGATGACGACCGGTGTGCGAATGGGAGCGTCCGTCGCGACGAACGCGCGCGAAGCCGTCGCCGAGCTGGCGCGGGAGCTCGTCCAGCCCGACATGAGGCTGGTCGTCTTCCACTGCTCGCCACGCTACGACCGCGATGAACTGACGAGCGCGCTGAAGGAGTGCTTTCACGGCGTGCCGGTCATCGGCTGCACCACGGCCGGCGAGATCACGCCGATCGGCTACCGCGACGGATCGCTCACCGGCGTGAGCCTCGCCGGCGAGGACTTCGCCGCGGAGACGGTGCTCATCGACTCGCTCAAGGAGTTCGAGGTCTCGCGCGGCCGCCAGGCGGGGCTCGCGGTTCGCAACGCGCTGCAGAAGCGCGGGCTCGTCGTCGGCGGCAAGACGACGTTCGGTTTCATGCTGATCGACGGACTGTCGGTTCGCGAGGAGGGCGTCGTCGGCTCGCTCTATCAGTCGCTCGGCGACATCGAGATGGTCGGCGGCTCGGCCGGGGACGAGACCAACTTCGGCACCACGTGGGTCTATCACGACGGCCGCTTTCACACGGATGCCGCCGTGTTCGCCCTGATCCACACGACGCGGCCGTTTCGGGTGTTCCAGACCCAGCACTTCGACTTCGCCGAAGGCCGCATGGTCGTGACCGAGGCGATCACCGAGCAGAGGATCGTCACCGAGATCAACGGCTACCCGGCCGGACGCGAGTACGCGAAGGTCGTCGGACTCGAGGTCAAGGAACTGACGCCGATGATCTTCGCGGCCCACCCGGTCGTGGTCCGGATCAACGGCAAGCCGTTCGTGCGTTCGATCCAGAAGGTGAATCCGGACGAGAGCCTGACCTTCTTCTGCGGGATCGACGAGGGCATGGTGCTGACCGTGGCGAAGGGCGTCGACATGACCGCGCGCCTGCGCGCGGCGTTCCAGCAGGTCGAGGGCGAGATCGGCAGGCCGGACCTCGTCCTCGGCTGCGACTGCATCCTGCGCTACCTCGAGATGCAGCAGAAGAACCTGACGCAGGAGATCTCCGAGCTCCTGAACGACTACAACGTCGTCGGCTTCAGCACCTACGGCGAGCAGTACAACGGCATGCACGTGAACCAGACCTTCACGGGCGTCGCCATCGCACGGCGCAGCGGATGAACCCCGTCGCCGACCCGGTCGCCGAGACGCGCGTCGGCGAACTCGAACAGAAGCTGAAGCGACTGGAGAAGATCAATCGGGTCCTGATGGACCGCGTCGAGCGGAACATGGACCTGCAAGGCGGCACGATGTCGCTGTTCCAGGCGGCGATCGCGCTCGATTCGAAGGTGCGCGAGCGGACGCGGGCCCTCGAGGCGGCGATGCACGCGCTCGAGGACATCAACTCGGACCTGAAGCTGGCCAAGGAGATCGCCGATTCGGCCAACAAGGCGAAGTCGGAGTTCCTGGCCAACATGAGCCACGAGATCCGCACGCCGATGAACGGCGTCATCGGACTCGTCGATCTGCTGCAGCGCACGAGTCTCGCGACCGATCAGCGCGAGATGGTGCGCAAGATCAAGACCTCGGCGGAATCGCTGCTGGGCATCATCAACGACATCCTCGACTTCTCGAAGATCGAGGCCGGCAAGCTCGCGATCGAGTCGACGCGCTTCCACCTGCCCGACTTGATCGAGGAGTGCTGCGAGCTCCTCGCCGGTCGCGCGCACTCCAAGGGGCTCGAGCTGCTCTGCGAGCTGGGCGCCGAGGTGCCCGACTACGTCGTCGGCGATCCGGTGCGGCTGCGGCAGGTGCTGACGAATCTCGTCGGGAACGCCGTGAAGTTCACGCCGACGGGTCACGTCCGCGTCGTCTGCCGTCATCGCCCCGGACCGGGCGACGCCGCCTCGCTGGAGATCGAGGTGATCGACACCGGGATCGGCATGGATCCGGCGGCGGTCACCAAGCTGTTCCGGGCGTTCGAGCAGGCCGACGGGTCGACGACGCGTCGATTCGGCGGAACGGGACTCGGGCTCGCCATCGCGAAGAAGCTCGTGGGCCTGATGGGCGGCCTGCTGACGGTGGAGAGCGCGCCCGAACGCGGTTCCCGCTTCCGATGCGAGTTGCCGTGCCGGCAGGCGCTCGGCGACCCGCATCCGTCGATCAGGATCGTGCATCCGGTCGCGGTGGTCGAGAGCCGGGATCTCTCGCGCGCGATGCTGAAGAACCAGCTCGAGCAGATCGGCTTGCAGGTCGTCGACTTCGCGTCGGCCGAGGCCGCGCTTGCCGACATGCTCCGGCGCGCCGGGACGAGCGCACGGTTCCACACCGTGTTCCTCGATCGCAGCCAGTCGACGAGCGGCGAGTCGGGGATGATCGCGCGCGTCGCGAGCGACCCCCGTCTCGCCGGTTCCCGAGTGGTGCTGCTGTGCGACGTGGGGGAAGAGGTCTCGCCCGATGCGCGGACGCTCGAGATCGTCTCGCATCAGGTGACGCGGCCCGCGCGCCGCCGGGCGCTCCGACGCGCGTTCGACGACGTGATCGCGGTGGAGCCGCTCTCCCATCCGCTGCGCAACTACGGCGCGTCCATCCTGGTGGCGGAGGACAACGAGATCAACCGCGACGTCGCGATGGGCATGCTGGACGCGCTCGGCTGCCGGTATCGCCTCGTCAACGACGGCGCACAGGCGCTCGGCGCGATCACGGACGACGCCTTCGACCTCGTCCTGATGGACTGCCACATGGCCGTGATGGATGGATTCGAGGCGACCCGCCGGATCCGGGCCTGGGAACGAGAACATGGCCGCGCGACGGGCGTCCCCATCGTCGCGCTCACCGCCAGTGCGATGCCGGACGACCGCGATCGCTGCTTCGCCGCGGGCATGGTGGACTTCCTGACGAAGCCCTACACACGGGAGGGATTGGCCGGAATCCTGGACCGCTGGCTCGATGGCAAGCGCGAAGACGAATCGTGTGGAGCTCCGTCCGATCCCGGTGCGGCGCCGCCGTGCCCGGAGCCCGCAAAGGCCGTCTACGATCCCTCCGCCCTCCGTCGCTTCGTCGACGATCCCAAAGGCCGCGAGTTCGTGGACCGGCTGGCGCGCAAGTTCGTCTCCCGCGGGCCGGAGCTGATTGCCGCCCTCCGTGACGCCGTGGCGCGGCGCGACCGCGAGGCGCTCGAGCGCAACGCGCATACGTTCAAGTCGAACGCAGCCACGTTCGGCGGCCATCGGCTGCACGCCGCGTGCGCCGAGCTCGAGGCGCGGGCGAAGAGGGGCGAGCTCACGGGAGCCGAGGGCTTCGTGCGGGAGTGCGAGACGCGGTTCGACGAGCTCATCGCGACGCTGCGCCGGGAGTTTCACTTCGTCGGCTGATCCGAATGCGCGCGCGAGTTCCTCGCCGCGTGCTTCTCCAATGGCAGGGGAGGCAGGAATCGAACCCGCAACCTATTGATTTGGAATCAATCGCTCTGCCAATTGAGCTACTCCCCTGCAGTGGGCGCGGCGAGCGAAGGGCGAGGATTCAAGCGATCGGGACGCGGCGGCGCCAGCATCGCAGGGGGCCGAGAAGAGCGGCCGCGAGCAGCGCGATCGCGCCGCCGATGCGCTTGAGCAGCGTCGGCCCGCGAAGCAGCACGGCGCGCGGCGCGGTCGGTCGATCGCCGTCGGTCCGCAGGATCGGATTGAGGTAGAGCGTGGCGCCGCGGGTGCGCACCTCGGCGCGGACGTAAGAGTCGGACGGCGCGAGCGGCCATGACGCGTCGGGACGACTCGTGAGCTCGGCGAGGAGCGCGCCTCCCTGGCCGATGAGCCGGATCGAGTCGGCCGGCTCGGCGCAGCGCAGCTCGAGCCGATCGCGGTCAACGCGGCACTCGAGGAGTCGGTTCGGCGTGGCGCCGGGATCGGTCCAGACCGCGTGGAAGCGGCCGACTTTCAGCGCCGCGACGATGGCGTCGCTCGTGCGCGCGGCGGCGTGGACCATGAGCCAGCCGCGGCCGACGTACTTCGGCTTCCCGACGTCGTGGCAGTCGTCGCTCGCCACGCCCCAGACCGGCCGGCCGGCGGAGAGCGCCGCGTCCCAGTGGCCGGTCCAGTTCCCGAAGCGCGACGCGATCTCGAGCCCGTCGTAGCCGGTGAGCTCGCTCATCTCCGCGAGCGAGTAGGCGTCGACGTGGCCGGGGTGATTGAGGAAGACGAGCTCGGCGTGGTCGCGCAGCGCCTCGACGACGTGCTGTTCATGGGTCGCCGTCTGGAAGGCCGGATAGTCGAGCCAGACGACGCGGTCGGCGCCGACGACCGTCTGGTGCTGCTTGCCCGCGCCGATTCCGTGCTCGTAGGTCGGGAGCGAGAGGCCGCTTTCCGGCGGCGGCGCGATGCTCTGGTAGTTGCTGATCGCCGCGAGGTCGTAGCCGAGCGCCTGGTAGGCCGCGTAGATGCTCTCGCTCGACCCCTTGCCCGGCGCGAGCCCGCCCCATGCGCGCGCGTGCACGTGGAAGTTCACGCGCAGCGCCTCGCCGGTCGCACCCTCGTAGGGGTTGAACCAGCGCGAGCCGGCGAAGGGCCGCGCAGGCGGGAAGTCCCAGCTTGGGACCCAGAGGAACTGGAGGTACGCGACGAGCGCGATCGCCGCCGCGCCGAGACCCGCGACGGCTCGAAGGAGCGAGCGCCTACGAGTCATGACGGCAAGTCATGGAGCAAGGTGCGAGGTCATGGCGATGCGTCACGGCGCCGGCCGATAGACGTTGGTCGCGCGCGGCAGGAGCCGGCCGACGATCTCGGCGATCGCGGCCAGCACGCGCGGCTCGTCGCTGGAGGCGAAGACGTAGAGCTTCCAGAGATCGCGGTAGCTCCGTTCGAGCTCGGCGAGCCGCGGGACCCGGTCGGCGAGCTGCTGCAGCGACTTCACCGCGCCGACGCCGGGCAGGCGGACGTGCGTCGCCGCCTCCTTGAGCTGCATCCGGCGCGCCGGGCAGTAGAGCTGGATCAGGACCGGCTCGAGCCCCGCGCGGCGCAGGCCGTCGCGCACCTCGCGCTCGAACGCCTTGCGCTCTTCGTGCTTGCCCGGCGCGAAGAAGCGGTCGAGCAGCTCCTGCTGCACGTCGCGGTTCGCGTAGAGCGGAAAGACGCAGGCGCGCTTCAGGAGTCGGCGCGACTTGAGCCGCGAGAGAAGCTCGCGGGCGTGGGCGAGCTCGTCGTTCGCGTCGGACGATGCGCCGCCGCCGCGGCCACCACCGGAAGCGCCGCCGCCGGAAGCGTCGCGGCCCACCGCCTCCTCGAGCCTTGCGAGCAGCGAATGGTCGGTCTGCTCGAAGAGCTCCTCCTTCTTCAACGCGCCGTGAAGCAGCGCCGTCTCGACCACCTGCGCGATCATCGCGCCGGCCGCCACCTTGGCGTGGTGGAAGTAGACCCGCTCGCTGAAGAAGTAGCGGGCGTCGAGGACGCGCAGCAGCTCGGAGAGGATGTCCTCGCGCAGGAGCCCGCGCTTCTCGAGGTCGACGAAGAGGTGGCCCGACGCGCGGTCGATCATGAAGTAGGAGAGGATGCGCTCGTCGTAGACGAGCGAGAGGCCGGTGAAGTAGGCGTCGCGCTTGAGGTAGTCGAGGATGTCGGGGCAGATCGTGTCGGAGAGGAGCTCGCGCCAGGCGACCGGCACGCGCGGCAGCCCGAGCGCCGCCGCCGCCTCCTCGGCGAGCAGCACGGCGAGCACCTCTCGCCGCAGGCCCATCCGCTCGAGCGCGCCGCCCACGCTCGTCTCGGGCGCGAGCGCCTTCGCGTAGCGCTCGGCCGTGTCGTGCCGCTCGAGGATCCCGCGCACGTCCTCGATGTTGTGGCCCGACGGGATGTGGGTGACGTCGTGCACGAGCGCGGCGGCGCGCAGGATCCTCTCCTCGTCGGGCGAGATCCCGTCGAGCTCGTCGGGCCGCAGGTCGCGGTTGCGGTTGACCGCCGCGACCAGCCGGCTCGTCAGGTGCATCGTCCCGAGCGAGTGCTCGAACCGGGTGTGCTGGGCGCCGGGATAGACGAGGTAGGCGGTGCCGAGCTGCCGGACGCCGCGCAGCCGCTGCATCGGCGGCGTGTCGAGCAGCGCGAGCTCTTCCGACGTGAGATGGAGGTCGCCGTGGACGGGATCCCGGACGACGGAGTAGCGTCGGCGTTCGTCCACGAGCCGCGATCGTAGCGGCCGGCGGCGGCCGGCCGGGAGCGCGAAGGAGAGAGACTTGGCCTGGATCCGCCTGGTCGAGCCGAGCGAGGCGACCGGCCCGCTCAAGACGCAGTACGACGCCGCGGTGAAGCGGGCCGGCCGCGTCTGGAACATCGTCAAGACGATGAGCCCCAACCCGCCGCTGCTCGACGCGTCGATGCGGCTCTACGGGACGGCGATGCACCTGCCGTCGCCGCTCTCGCGCGTGCAGCGCGAGCTGCTCGCCGTCGTCGTCTCGCGCGTCAACGACTGCTTCTACTGAATCGAGGCGCACGCCCACGACCTCCGGTCGGAGGCCGACAAGGCGATGGGCACCGTGCGCGCCGACGCGCTCGTGGCGGCCGTGAAGAACGACTGGCGCAAGGCCGATCTCGCGCCCGTCGATCGTCTGCTCTGCGAGTACGCCGAGAAGCTGACCCGCTCGCCGTCCGAGATGTCGCGCGCCGACGTCGAGGCGCTGCGCAAGGCCGGCCTCGACGACCGCGCCATCCACGACGCCGTGCAGGTGATCGCCTACTTCAACTACATCAACCGCGTCGCCGACGCGCTCGGCACCGACCCCGAGGACTTCCTTGGCAAGCCGCGCGATCGAGCTGAGTGAGAAGGGCGACGAGCTCGTCGTCCGCTTCCCGTACCACCCGGCGCTCGTCGACGTGGTGCGCGGCCTCTCGAGTCGTCGCTTCGACCGGATCGAGAAGCACTGGTCCTGTCCGGCCGAGATCGTGACCGAGGTGGTCGACAGGCTCGTCGTCCACGGCTTCGTGATCTCGGAGGCCGTGCTCGGCCTCTACCGCGAGCGCGGCGGCGCGGCGCTGCCGGAGGGTGCGGCGCTGCTGGCCGATCGGCAAAGCCCGCCGGCGGCGGCCCGTCCCGCATTGAAGGACGGCGCCGCGCCCTCCTCCCTCACGGTGAGCGAGCTCAACGCTCGCGTGAAGAGCGTGCTGGCGCTCGCCTTCCCGCAGATGGTCTGGGTCGTCGGCGAGATCGCCGGCTTCGACAAGAACCGCCACCGTCCTCACGTCCACTTCCAGTTGATGGAGAAGGCGGCCGACGGCGCCGCGACGAACGGCGGAGCGATTCGCGCGTCGGTCGACGCGGTCCTCTTCGAGCGGACGCGGCGCGCGCTCGAGAAGAAGCTGGCCGCGAGCGAGGCGCCCTTCGAGCTGAAGGACGGCATCGAGGTCCGCCTCGGCGTGCGCGTCGACCTCTACGAGCCGAAGGGCGCCTACCAGCTCGTCGTCGAGGAGATCGACCCGGTCCACACGCTCGGGAAGATCGCGCAGAACCGCGCCGCCGTCCTCGCCGAGCTCGAGAAGCGCGGCCTGCGCGAGGCGAACGCCGCGCTGCCGTGGCCCGACGTCCCGCTGCGCGTCGGCCTGATCACGAGCGTCGGCTCAGACGCCTACAACGACTTCGTGAACGAGCTCTCGCGCTCGGGCTACGCCTTCGAGATCACCGTCGCCGACGCGCGCATGCAGGGGCAGGGGCTCGAGCGGGGGCTCGTCGCGGCGATCGACTGGTTCCGCGCGCGCGCCGAGTCGTTCGACGCGCTCGCCATCGTCCGCGGCGGCGGCGCGAGGAGCGACCTGCTCTGGTTCGACAACCTCCAGGTCGCGCTCGCCGTCGCCGCCTGTCCGATCAAGGTCGTCTCGGGCATCGGCCACCAGCGCGACGTCTGCGTCGTCGACCTGATCGCCCACCCCGAGAAGACGCCGACCGCCGCGGCCGGCGCGCTCGTGGCGCGAGTGCAGGCGTTCGAGCAGCGGCTCGACGCTGCCGTCGAGGAGCTCGCCGCCTCGGTGCACGGGCGCGTCGACACGCAGTGCTGGCGGCTGCGCACCGTCCTCTCGCGGATGGCGCCGGCGACGAGGGAGCGGCTGCGCGCCGCGCGCCGCGCGATCGCCGAGGCGCGCCTGCGGCTCGTCTCGCTCGGACGGGCGCAGGCGCGGCTGCAGCGGAGCGCGCTCGCCGCGTTGCGCCGCCGGCTCGACCCGCGAGCGCTCGCTCTTCATCTCGAGCGGCGCGGCGCGAAGCTCTCGGCGCTCGACCAGCTCGCGCAGTCGCTCCATCCCAAGGCGGTGCTCCGCCGAGGATTCGCGATCGTGCGGGACGGCGAAGGGCGTACGCTCCGCGACGCCGCCCGCGTGGCGCGCGGCAGCGCGATCGTCGCGGCGCTCGGAAGCGGCAGGCTGCACGCGCGCGTCGAGCGGAGCGAGGCCGACCAGGGCGAGCCGGGACCGCCGGCCGCGAACCCACGTCTTCCAGGTTGAGGAGGCGCCTGATGGCGCGCGAGAAGAACAAGGAGTCGAGACCTGCGGAGCGGGCGGGCGCCGCCGAACCGGAGCCCGACGACGTCAAGTACGGCGCCGCCGTCGACGAAATCGAGCAGATCCTCGCCTCGATCGACCGCGACGAGATCGACCTCGACGAGCTCGGCGCCAAGGTCGAGCGCGCCGTCCTGCTCCTGAAGATCTGCCGCACCCGCCTCAAGGCCACCGAGGCGCGGGTCACTGAGGTCCTGAAGGATCTCGCCGCCGAAGAGGCGGAAGAGGCGGAGGCCGAGGCGTCGGACGAGCCCGAAGAGCCCGAGCCGAGGAAGTCCTCGAGCGCCGACGCGTCGCCCGACGACGAGCTGCCGTTCTGACCATGCTGCGACGAGCTCCCGTCGGCGCCGGGCTCGTGCTCGCGTCCTCGATGCTCCACGCGGCGTGCACGTCGGGCGGCTCGAACGAGCACGACTCGCCTCGTGCCGCGGTGCCCGAGCGCGCGACCGGGCGGGTGGTCGGCATTGTCCGCTGGGAAGGGCCGGTCCCGGTGCGCGAGACCTACGACGTCTCCGGCTGTCCCGAGGTCGCGCGGCTGCGGACGGAGCCGCTCCTCTCCGAGACGATCGTCGTCAATCCGAACGGGACGGTCCATTCGGCGCTCGTCCAGGTCGAGCTCGAGGAGCGCGTCCCGCCGCCGAGCGAACCGGCGCGGCTCGAGGTGGTGAAGGGCCGGCTCGAGCCCCACCTTCTCGGCGTCCAGGTCGGCCAGAGGCTCGAGCTTCACAACGCCGACCCGCACCTCACCAACCTTCACGTCATCGCGGCGGTCAACGCCGAAGTGAACTACGCGCTCGTAGAGGGGAGCTCGAAGACGATCCGCTTCGACGATCCCGAGCCCGGCTTCGTCCGCGTCAAATCGGACGTCCACCCGTGGATCGTCAGTTGGATCGCCGTCGTGCCGCACCCGTGGTTCGCGATCACCGGCGACGACGGTACCTACGAGATCGCCGGCGTCCCGGCGGGCGCTCGCACGCTGCTCCTGCGCCACCCCAAGCTCGGCCTGCAGCGGGTCACCATCACGATTGCGCCCAGCGCGACGGTGACGCAGGACTTCACGCTCTCACTGCCCGGCCGGTGACCGCGCAGGCGGCTCGCGAGAAGCCTCAGCTCTCGAAGATCTCCTGGACCGAAGCAACGACGACGACGCGGCGCATCCATGCGATCAACGGGTCGAGCGAAGCATCTTCGATGCGAGCGCGCACCGCGGGGTCGACGGACCCGAATCTGATCTCGAGCAGCTCGAGCAGGCCCTCGCGACGAGTTCAAAGAGACGCGGCCGGCTCCGGCTGTTGCGCAACGCGACGAGGGTCGATCGCGCGATCGCGTTCGTCGCACGGTCGAGGATCGGTTCATAGGTCGGTCGCGCGAGGCCGTCGAGCACGAACTCGAAGCCGAGCAACGTCCTCCCGAACGCCGCGAGGCCGCGCTCCTCCAGCGCGAGCACGCTCGAGAAGCACGGCTTCCAAGGCCAAGGTTCCGGACCGTGGTGCAGAAGCAGCGGCACGCCGTGCAGATCGGCTGCCCGAAGTTTGCGCGGACGAGAGCGTCGCGCGACGGCGACGGTGGTGACGAGAGCGCCGCGACCGGAGGGTTCCGCCCCCGGGCTCACCCCGTCTCGATCAGCACGTCGCTCCCGTCGATCCGGACCTGGTAGACGCCGAGGTTGCGGGTGCCTTTGTGAACGTGCGAGCCGTCGGCGAGGTCGAAGCGCCACTTGTGGAGCGGGCAGGTGATGGTGCTGCCCATGATCAGTCCGTCGCCGACGGCGCCGTCGGCGTGGGGGCAGTGGTGGTCGATGCAGTAGAGGCCGTCGCGCGTGTGGAGCAGCATGTACTCGCGGCCGGAGAGGTCCACGTGCTTGCGGGTACCCTCTGGGATCTGGTGCAGTTCGGCGATCTTGTGCCAGGGCATGGGGCGGTGAGTTGAGCAAGCCGGGAGCCCGGATCAAAGCGAAGGGCGACGACGCCCCTCGCCCCGTCGCGCTCGTGACCGGCGCGGCGCGGCGCGTCGGGCGCGCGATCGTGCTCGAGCTCGCGCGCGTCGGCTTCGATGTCGTCGTCCACTGGCGCAGCTCGAAAGCCGAGGCGGCGGCGACTGCGGCCGAGATCGAGCGCGGCGGCGCGCGCGCGTGGCTCGTGCGCGCCGACCTGCTGAAGGTGTCCGAGATCGAAGGGCTCTTCGGCACGGTGGGCGAGCTCTGCGGCCGGCTCGACCTCCTCGTCAACAGCGCGTCGTCCTTCTTCGCCACGCCGTTCGGCGCGACGCGCGAGCCGCAGTTCGACGAGCTCGTCGGCTCGAACCTGAAGGCGCCTTTCTTCTGCTCGCAGCTCGCGGCGCCGCTGCTCATGGAGAGTCGTGCCGACGGCGGCGGCCAGATCGTGAACGTGCTGGACGCGGCGGCGCTGCGCCCCTTTCCCGCGTTCCTGCCCTACAGCGCGGCGAAGGCGGGGCTCCTGGCGCTCACGGTCGGGCTCGCGCGCGCGCTCGCGCCGAAGGTGCGCGTGAACGGCGTCGCGCCGGGACCGGTGGCGATGCCCGACGACTTCACGCCCGAGGCGCGGCGGCGCGCGGTCGATGCCACGCTGCTCAAGCGCGAAGGACGGCCGGAGGACGTCGCGCGCACCGTCGCCTTCCTCGCCACCGGTCCCGACTTCATCACCGGTGCGGTGATCCCCGTCGACGGCGGCCGCTCGATCGCGTGACCCGGGGCCCGACGGGGTGCGTCACGGTGCAGGGTTTTCATGCGCGCCGGCGCATGACTCTGCCGTCGCGCCGGCCGGCGCGCGCCGCCGAGTACGATTCCCGGCCCGTACGTCCGAAGTCCGATGAAGACCCCCGTGACCACCGCCACCAAGAGCCGCAAGCGCGCCCCGTCGCGCGTCCGCACCAAGGTCGACTTGTTCGGCGTCCCGATGGATCTCGGCGGGTTCCGGCGCGGCACCGACATGGGGCCGAGCGCGCTGCGCATCGCCGGCATCGAGGAGAAGCTCGAGCAGCTCGGCTACGACGTGACCGACGGCGGCGACCTCCACGTCGAGTCGCGCGAGATCACGAAGGTCGGCGACCCGAAGGCGCGCTACGCCCGTGAGATCGCCCGCTGCTGCGAGCAGCTCCGGCGGAAGGTGCGCGCGAGCATCGCGCGCGGCCGCCGTCCGCTCGTCCTCGGCGGCGACCACTCGGTCGCCATCGGCTCCGTCGCCGGCGTCGCCGGCCACTTCCGCGACCGCGACGAGGCGCTCGGGCTGATCTGGGTCGACGCCCACGGCGACATGAACTCGCCGGCGACGAGCCCGACCGGCAACGTGCACGGCATGCCGCTCGGCGTGCTGCTCGGGTGGGGGGTGCCGGAGCTCGCGCGGCTCGGCGGCTTCGCGCCGAAGGTCCGGCCCGAGCACACGGTGCTCATCGGCATCCGCGACCTCGACGCCGGCGAGAAGGGGCTCATCAAGAAGTCGGGCGCGCTCGTCTTCACGATGAAGGAGGTCGACCAGTTCGGGATGAGCGAGGTGGCGCGCCGCGCGCTCGAGCGCGTCACGTACGGCACGGCCGGCTTCCACCTCTCGGTCGACCTCGACGGCATCGACCCGATGGTCGCGCCCGGCGTGGCGACCGCCGTGAGCGGCGGCCTCGACTTCCGCGAGGCCCACCTCCTGATGGAGCTCGTTGCCGACAGCCGCCGCATGCTCGCCATGGACGTCGTCGAGCTGAACCCGGTCCTCGACACGCGCAACCTCACCGCCGAGTTCGCGGTGGGTTTGGTTCTCTCGGCGTTCGGTCGTCAGATCCTCTGAGGCTCGCACTGCCGGCTCAGCCGTTGCGTAACGTCGCAGCTCGATGGACTCAGTCGCCGCCGCTGCCCGTGAGCCGGTCTTCTCCCTTCGCGGCGTGACGAAGAGTTTCCAGCGGGGCGCGGAAGAAGTCGTGGCGCTCGGTGGCGTCGACCTCGAGATCGCGCGCGGCGAGATGCTGCTGGTGATGGGGCCGTCGGGGTCGGGCAAGAGCACGCTGCTCCATCTGCTCGGCGGGCTCGATCGGCCGAGCTCGGGGTCGATCCGGTTCGCGGCAGGCCGCGACGGAGCGCGGGATTCCGTCGATCTCTCGAAGCTCGAGGACGAGGATCTCGCGCGGCTGCGGCGGCGGGCGATCGGTTTCGTCTTCCAGGAGTTCCACCTCCTGCCGACGCTCACGGCGGAAGAGAACGTGATGCTGCCGCTGCTGCTGGATGGAGTTGCCGAGCGAGCGGCGCGCGAGCGGGCGCGGGAACGGCTCGCGCGGGTCGGCCTCGCTCCTCGCCGCGACCACCTGCCCGACCAGCTCTCGGGCGGCGAGCGGCAGCGGGTCGCCATCGCGCGCGCTCTCGTCGCCGATCCGCCGGTGCTGCTCTGCGACGAGCCGACCGGGAGCCTCGATTCCGCGAGAGGCCGCGAGATCCTGGCGCTGCTCCGTGAGCTCGTCGATCGTGAAAGGCGCACCGTCGTCGTCGTGACCCACGACCTGAACGCGCGCCCCTTCGCCCATCGCGAGCTCGCGCTCCGCGACGGCCGGCTCGAGACCAGCACCGGCAGCTCCGCTGCCGGGGCGATCCGCGCGTGAGCGGCGCGGCGACGTCGCTGCTGCGCCTGCTCTCGATGCGCCATTTCCGGCGCCACCGGCTGCGCACCGCGCTCGCGCTCTTCTCGGTATCGCTCGGCGTCGCCGCCTTCCTCGGGATGGTCTCGCTCAACCGCGGCGTGCTCGACTCGTTCGCCCGCACCGCACGGCTGCGCGCCGGTGGGGCCGACCTCATGGTGCGCGGCGGGCGGGCCGGAATCGCGCGCGAGCTCGCCGACGAGGCGGCGCACGTGCCGGGAGTTCTCGCCGCGGTGCCGATCGTCGCGCGCGTGGTCGAGGTCATCGAGCCGATCCAGGGGCGGTTCCTGCTGATCGGAGTCGATCCCGACCGCATGCCCCCCGCGGCCGGGCTGCTCGCCGCCGACGCGGTGAAGAGCCTCGCCAATCCTCTGACGCTGCTGCTCGGCGGGACGCCGGTCTTCGTTCCCGAAGCGCTCGCGTCCGATCCGAAGCTCAGGCCCGGAGCCGCGCTCAAGGTGTCGACGCCGTCCGGCTTCGCCACCGCGCGCATCGCCGGAATCCTGAAGAGCGAGGGGCTGCTCGGATCGTTCGGCGGGAACGTCTTCGCCGCGCGGCTCGACGACGCGATCGCACTCACCTCCTCCTCGAAGAACGTCGACCGGATCCAGCTCTTCCTCCCGGCGGGCGCGCGCGTCGACTCGGTCCGCGCCGCGCTCGTCGAGGTCGTCGCCGGCCGCGGCGCCGTCGTCGATCCGTCCGAGGTCGCGCGCGAGTACGACGCCACGCTCGGCAGCTTCCGCCTCGCGCTCCACTTCCTCTCGCTGCTCTCGCTGCTGATCGCGGCGTTCCTGGTCCACTCGACGCTCTCGATGGCGCTCGCCGAGCGGCGGCGCGAGCTCTCGATCGCCCGCTGCGTCGGGCTTTCGGCGGCCAAGCTGCGCACGTTGCTCGTGCTCGAGGGCGGCGTGCTCGGCGGAGCGGGCGCGCTGCTCGGCGTGCCTCTCGGCCACCTGCTCGCGCGCGCGATGTCGCGCGTCTTCTGGAGCACGGTCGGCAACACCTTCGACCGGATCGAGGTGACGATCACGGCGCCCTCTCTCCTCGAGACGGTGGTCGGCGTCGTCGCCGGGATCCTCGCGGCGCTCGTCGCGGTGGCGCCGGCGGCGTTCGAGGCGGCGCGGCGCGCGCCACTCGAAGGGCTCACGGCCGCCCGCACGGAAGAGCGGGCCGGCCGCTCGCGGCCGGCGCGCCTCGCCGCCGCCGTGCTCCTGCTCGCGGCCGCGATCGCCGGCTACGTGCGCGACGGCTTCGGGATCGAGCATGCGGGCTACGGGGTCGCCGCGCTGCTCGCCTTCGCGATCGCGCTCGGCGCCCATCCGCTGCTCGCGGTCGTGCTGCGCGGGACGGGGCCGCTCGTGCTGCGCCTGCTCGGGCCGGCGGGACGCCTCGCGCGCGACCACTGCGAGCGGGCGATCGGACCGACCTCGCTCACCGTCGTCGCCATCTCGCTCGGCTTCGGGCTGGTCTACTCGACCGACGTCCTCGTGAAGAGCTACGTCCGCATGCTCGACCGCTGGTTCGCGTCGAACGTGGGCGAAGACCTGCTCGTGATGGGGGGCGACCTCATCGAGTCGGGCCTGCAGGGCGCGAGCTTCGACGCCTCGTTCGCCGACGAGCTCGGGCGAGTGCCGGGCGTGCTGCACGCCGGTGCGTTCCGCTTCTCGCGGATCCCGTATCGCGGCGAGCGGGTGCTGCTCTTCGCCATGGACGGAGAATCGCCGCCCGAGGCGGGCCGCACGCTCTTCGTCGAAGGGAGCCAGGCCGACGCGCCGTCCTTCGCGCGCGGCGAGGGGGTCTACGTCTCGGAGGGATTCGCCCACCGCTACCGCTGCGGCCGCGGGTCGCGCATCGAGCTGCCGGCGCCGTCCGGCCCGCTCGCCGTCACCGTGATCGCCGTGGTCGAGGACTACATGTGGCCGCGCGGCTCGATCTGGATGGACGACGAGTTCTACCGGAGCGCGTTCCACGACGACGAGGCGCAGGAGTTCGGGCTCACGCTCGACCGCACGCGGCCGGTCGAAGACGTGCGAGCCGACGTCGAGCGGCTCGTCCGTCCGCGCTTCGCGGCGATCGTCGCCGACACGCGCGCGGTGAAACGCGACGTCATGAAGATCGTCGCGCAGTACTGGACGCTGCTCCTCGCGCAGGAGGGGCTCGCCGTGGCGGTCGCCTTCCTCGGGACGCTGCACACGCTGCTGATCTCGGTGCTGCTGCGGCGGCGCGAGATCGCGCTGCTGCGGTCGCTCGGCGCGCCGCTCAGGATGGTCGCCTCGATGCTGCGGACGGAAGGCTTCCTGCTCGGGCTGGCGGGCGGCGCGATCGGCGTCTTCTTCGGGGTGGCGGCGGCCGCGATCGCGCTGCGCCTGCTCTCGCTCGAGGAGCAGGGCTTCGCCGTCGCGCTCCATCCGTCGCTTCCGACCGCGCTCGCCACGATCGCGGCGGCGGCGTTCACCGGCTGGCTCGCCGGCCTGCTGCCGGGCCGCCGCGCCGCGCGCGTCGCGCCGCGCGCGGCGTTGCTCGATAGCATCTCTTGATCAGGGACCGGACCAGGGAGCGCGGATGGCGGCGGTGATCGAGGTCGACGGCCTCGTGAAGTCCTTCGGCGAGCGGCCGGCGCTGCGCGGCGTCTCCTTCACGGTGCAGCCCGGCGAGGTGGTCGCCTTCCTCGGCCCCAACGGCGCGGGCAAGTCGACGGCGATCCGCGTGCTCACGGGCCAGATCGCGCGCGACGGCGGAACGGTGCGCGTGCTCGGGCTCGACCCGGCCGATTCGGCGCTCGAGATCCGCCGACGGCTCGCCTTCGTCCCCGACGTGCCGCCGCTCTACGACGCGCTCACGCCGCGCGAGCAGCTCGAGCTCGTGGCCGGGCTGCGCGGCCTCGACGATGCGACCGCCGCGGCGCGCGTGGCGGCGCTGCTCGACGCGATGGAGATCGCGGAGCTCGCCGACGTGCCGCTCTCCGCCTGCTCGCGCGGCAACCGGCAGAGGACCGCGCTCGCCGCGGCGTTCCTGGAAGAGCCGGAGCTCGTGCTGCTCGATGAGCCGCTCTTCGGGCTCGACGCGGCGACGGTGCTGCTCGTGAAGGAGCTGCTCCGGCGGCTGGCGGGGCGCGGCGTCTCCGTCTTCTACTCGTCGCACCTGATCGACGTGGCCGAGAGCCTCGCCAGCCGCGTCCTGATCCTGCGCGAGGGGGAAATCGTTGCCGACGGTCCGCCTGCCGAGCTGGTGCGCGGCCGGGCCCGGGGTTCACTGGAGCAGCTCTTCCGGGAGCTCACGGCCGACCGCGACGTCGAGGCTCGAGCGGAACGATTCCTCGCGGCCTCCCGTCTCAGGGCGTAGACAGCGGGTCGGCGCGCGGGCGAAGATGGCGCGTTCGCGCAACAATCATGGCGCTTGCGCGACGATGATGGCGCTCGCGCGCCAGGGGATCGGAGCCTCTTCCATGTCCATCGTCCGTCGGTCGATCGCCGCGTCGTTGGTCCTAGCCGCCGACCCGCTCGGCGGCGCACGCTCCCAGGAGCCGCCGGCACCCAAGCCGGGATCGGTGGAGGTCGTCGAGACGCGCACCCGCGGCTGCACCCTCGCCGACCTGCAGTTCATCGACGCCGACGCCACGAAGGAAGGCAAGCGGGTCGCGTTCGATTCGATCCCCGCCGACGTCGCGTTCGAGGTCTGGCTGGACGGATTCGCGCCGCGGACCATCACGGTCGCGGGGCCGGGGGCCGATCCGGCCGATCCGGCGAGCAAGGTCAAGAAGCCGGTCGTCTCGGTCCTGCGGGTGTCGAACGCGGAGTGCGAGGAGTACGTGAAGTTCATGCGGGAGGACGCGCCTCGAGGCGACGAGTCGTTCTTCCTCACCGTCGTCTTCCAGGAGATCCTCGCGCAGAAGGCGATGCTGGTCCTGCGCCGCGACGACCTGCCCGACGTGGAGAAGCGCGCGCAGGCGGCGCTCGACAAGCTGAGGCGCGGCGCGTCGTTCGACGAGGTCCTTCGCGTCCACTCCGAGGACGACACGTCGCGCCAGGTCGGCGGCATCTTCGCGCACGAGTCGCGCGCCGGACTCATGGACCGCTACCCGATCGGCATGGCGCTCTTCGCGATGCAGCCGAACCAGGTCATCGGTCCGGTCTTCGACAAGACCGCCGCCTACATCCTCCGGATCGATCGCCGCGATCACAGCAACAACCCGTGGTTCGACCGCGTGAAGTCGAGCGCCATCGTGCTGCGCTACACGACCGGACCGGGCCTCAAGATGCGCGAGAGCGCCCGGCTCGACAACTCCGTCCGCGTGCGCAGCGAGCAGGAGCGCTACCTCCGCATCCTGCCGCCCGCCGTCCAGTTCCCGCCGCCGAAGAGCTTCGGGCCGTCCGACGTCGCCCCGCTCGGCAAGGCGGGCATGCCGTTGCGCCAGCGCCACCTCGACGACGCGCGCGACCAGAAGCCCTTCGACGCGGCGGGGCAGGGCGCCGCGCCGACGCCCCAGAAGGACGGCGGCGGCAAGGACGGCGGCGGCAATCGCTGACGCGGCACGCCTGGATCCGCGAGCGGTCCGGACGCGGGCGCTCCGGCTCCACTGCCTTCGCCACGACGTCGTCGAGAGCGAGGGGCGCGGCAGCTCGACGCTCCTCTCCGGAGTCCTCTTCGCCGTGCTCGCGGGACTCGTCGTGGCCGGCGCCTCCGATCGGCGGCCCGCCGCGCTCTTCGCGTGGCTCGGACTCTTCTCGCTCGTCGACGCGCTCGGCGACGTGGCGACGGCGTTCCTCGATCCCCGCGACCTGCCGCTGCTGCGCACGCTCCCGATCGCGCCGCGCCAGTACGCGAGCGCCCGGCTCCGCGCGCTCGCGCTGCCGATCGGCGTGAAGGCACTCGCGCTCGGACTGGCGACGATCGCCGCGCTCGTGGCGCAGGGCGAGCTCCAGAAGGCGGCGGCCTTCGTGGCGGCGTTCGCCGCGATGGCGTCGGCGCTGGCGGCGAGCGCGGTGCTGCTCCTGATCGCGGTGCGGCGGCTCGCCCAGGGATGGCGCCCGCACGTCGCGCTGGCGTGGCTGCGCGCGATCACCCTCGTCGCGGCGACGGGCGGGGCGCTGCTCCTGGTTCGCTCGCCGCCGGAAACGGCGGCGTCCGGCGGACACTTCGACGCCGCGGCTCTTCCGAGCGCGTGGTTCGCCGAGCTCCATGCCGCGCTGCTCGGGACCGATGCGATCCGGTGGGGGCGGGTCGCCGCGGCGCTCTGCTGGCTCGCGGCGGCGACGCTGGCGATCGGAGCGCTCGCCCGCGACTACCTCGCTCTGCTCGAGGAGCTCGAGCGATCCCGCGCTCCCCGCGCGACTCGCGCGCCGGCGTGGCGCCGCGCCTTCGAGCGCGTCTTCGTCGCGGCCGGCGAGCGCCCCGGCTTCCGCCTCGGGCTGGCGCTCCTGCGGCGAGAGCGGACCTTCCGCTGGCAGACGCTCCCGCTGCTCGGCTACCCGCTCCTGTTCCTGGTGCTGGGGCGCCGCGCGGAGGACGGAGGGCTCTTCGCGCTGCTCTTCGCGCAGCTCCCGGCGCTCGTGCTCGCGCTCGCCGCCGTGTTCCTGCGCTTCAGCGACTCGCCGCGCGGCGGCTTCACGCTGCGATTCCACGGCGGCGGGAGCGTGGCGGCGATCCAGGCGGGCGCACGCAAGGCGCTCTGGTACGCCGTCGCGTTGCCGCTCTCGGCGGTCGTCGCGGCGCTCCTCGCCTGGGACCGAGGGCCGCTCTTCGGCGCGGCGGTCGGCTTGACCGGGCTCCTCTCCTCCACGCTCGCGGTCGTCGGTCTGCGCGCTCCGTCCCACGAGCTGCCCTTCGCCGAGCCGTTCCGCGGACGCGTCGAGGGCTCGGAAGGAGGCCGCGTCTTCACGCTCCTGATCGTCGTGCTCGCGGCGGCCGCGGTCGAGTGGCGGCTCCTGCGCGCGGGCAGCGCCGCGACGGGAGCGCTCGCGGCGGCGGCGCTCGTCGCGGCGGCCGTGGTGCTCCGTCGCCGCCCGCCGGCGTGCTCGTCGCCGGCGACTTGGAGCGCGGTCGAGGAGGTCGTCGCGGCACCACCTGCAGGAGGTCTCTCGTTCGCCCCGCGCCTGCGCCGCGAGCTGCGCCGCCTCGCCCTTTTCTTCGCCCTCGCGGGCCTCGCGCTGACTGCGTTCTTCGCGTGGATCTGAGATAATCGGGCGCTTTCGCCAGCAGGCGAGGGAGGCTCGACGAACCCGTGTCCGAAAGCCCGGCGAAGCCGCAGAGCCCCACCCCGCCGCCGCCGCCGAACCTCGTGCGGCCGCTCCTGCTCGAGCAGGAGATGAAGGACAGCTACCTGTCCTACGCGATGTCGGTGATCGTGAGCCGGGCGCTCCCCGACGTCCGGGACGGGCTCAAGCCCTCGCAGCGCCGGATCCTGGTCGCGATGAACGACCTGAATCTCGGCCCGCGCGCGAAGCAGCGCAAGTGCGCCAAGATCGCCGGCGACACCTCGGGCAACTACCACCCGCACGGCGAGTCGGTCATCTACCCGACGCTCGTGCGAATGGCGCAGCCGTTCAACATGCGCTACGCCCTGATCCACGGCCAGGGCAACTTCGGGTCGATCGACGGCGACCCGCCGGCGGCGATGCGCTACACCGAGGCGCGGATGACCGCGTCCGCGGCCGCGATGATGGAGGACCTCGAGCTCGACACCGTCGATTTCGTGCCCAACTACGAGGGCACGCGCAGCGAGCCGACCGTCCTCCCCAGCCGCTTCCCCAACCTGATCGTCAACGGGAGCAGCGGCATCGCCGTGGGGATGGCGACGTCGATCCCGCCGCACAACCTGCGCGAGGTCTGCCAGGCGCTGAAGGCGGTGATCGACCGGCCCGAGATCACGGTCGACGAGCTGATGGAGTTCGTGAAAGGCCCCGACTTCCCGACGGGAGGCGTGCTCTGCGGCACCTATGGGGTGCAGATGGCCTACCGGACCGGACGCGGCGCGGTCACGGTGCGCGGCAAGGCCCACTTCGAGGAGATGGCGAAGGGCAACCGCCAGCGCATCGTCGTCTCGGAGATCCCGTTCCAGGTCAACAAGACCGTACTCATCGAGAAGATCGCCGACCTGATCAAGGAGGGCCGTCTCGAGGGCGCGAGCGACGTCCGCGACGAGAGCGACAAGGACGGCATCCGCATGGTCGTCGAGTGCCGAGCGGGCGAGGACGCGAAGGTCGTCCTGAACCGGCTCTACGAGTTCACGCCGCTCCAGGAGAACTTCTCGATCATCAACATCGCGCTGGTCGACGGCCGGCCGAAGACGCTCTCGCTGAAGGAGCTCCTGGTCGAGTTCGTCGCCTACCGGCGGATCATCGTCGTCCGGCGCACGCGCTTCCTGCTCGGCAAGGCGCTCGAGCGGCTCCACATCCTCGAGGGCTTCCTCATCGTCCTGGCGCACCTCGACGAGGTGATCCGGACGATCCGGCAGTCGGCCGACCGCGACGACGCCCGCCGCAACCTGGTCGCGCGCTTCAAGCTCTCCGACAAGCAGGCCGACGCGATACTCGCCCTGCAGCTCCACCGCCTCACGGCGCTCGAGCGCGAGAAGATCGAGCAGGAGCACAAGGCGGTCACCGACGAGGTGGCGCACTACCGCCGGATCCTCGGCGACCCCAAGGAAGTCGACCGCATCGTCAAGGAGGAGATCGACCGGACGGAGAAGGACTTCGGCGACGCGCGCCGCACCGAGATCGGCGAGCCGCTCGACGACACCGTCCCCGAGGATCTGATCCCCGACGAGGAGATGACCGTCACGATCAGCCGCAAGGGCTACGTGAAGCGGCTCTCGAGCGGGGAGTACCGCGCGCAGAAGCGCGGCGGCAAGGGGATCATCGGCACCGACGCGCAGGACGACGACTTCGTCGAGCAGGTCTTCATCGCCAGCAACCACGACTACCTGCTCTTGTTCACCGATACCGGGCGCGTGCACTGGCTCAAGGTCTATCAGCTGCCGCAGCTCTCGCGCTACTCGCGCGGCCGCGCGATCGCCAACCTGCTGCAGCTCCAGGGCGAGGAGAAGGTCACGCGGCTCATCCCGGTCCGCGACTTCACGACCGGGTACCTCGTGATGTGCACGAGGCAGGGCGTGATGAAGCGCACCGAGCTGTCGGCCTTCGCGCGCCCGATGCGAGGCGGAATCATCGCCATCGGGCTGCACGAGGGCGACTCGCTGGTCGGCGTCCGGATCGCGCGCAAGGGCGACCGGATGCTGATCGCCAGCAAGGACGGCTACGCGATCTGTTTCAACTCCGAGGACGCGCGTCCGATGGGGCGGCCGGCGGCCGGCGTGCGCGGCATGAAGCTCAGGAAGGGCGACGAGGTCGTGAGCCTCATCCTCGCGCCGCCCAACGCCACGGTGCTCACCGTGTGCGAGAACGGGCACGGCAAGCGGACGCCGCTCGAGGACTACCGTGTCCAGGGGCGCGGCGGCATGGGGATCATCAACATCAAGACCACCGAGCGGAACGGCAGCGTGGTCGGCGTGCTCGAGGTGACCGACGACGACGACCTGCTGATCGCGACGCAGCAGGGGCAGGTCGTGCGCACGCCGGTGAAGGACATCTCGACGCTCGGACGCAACACGCAGGGAGTCTGCCTGGTGCGCTTCAAGAACGAGGGCGACAAGGTCGCTTCGATGGGCCGGATGCTGCACGACGACGGCGAGACCGACGGCGTTGCGGCCGACGGGCCCGCGCCCGACGACGCCCCGCGCGCCTGACGGCGCGCGGCCGCGCCGCTCCTTCCCAATCACTTCCGCGTTCGCTACGACAGGCGCTTTCGCGGGCGGGGACCGGGCGACCGCTCGCCGGGAGAAGCAACGATGGGCACCCGCGCGCTCCACGCCGTCCTGCTGGCGTTCGCCGTTTCGATGCCGGCGACCGCCCAGACCGTCACCGACACCCGCCTGCGAGTGCAGACCTGGACGAGCGGGCTTTCGCTCCCGACCACGTTCGCCTGGATCGGGCCCGGCGAGATGCTCGTGATGCAGAAGGACGACGGCAAGGTGATCTGGGTGAAGGACGGCGTCATCCAGGGCACGGCGCTCGACCTGATCGTCCAGCACGACAGCGAGCGCGGAGGGCTCGGCATCACCGTCGATCCCGACTTCGCCACCAACCAGCACGTCTACGTCTACTACTCGACGACGACCGCGACCGGCGACAGCGGGACCAGCTCCAAGTGGGCCGACAACCGCGTCGAGCGCTACGACTGGAACGGCTCGGCGCTCGTCAATGCCTTCGGGCCGATCGCGGCGTTCCCGAAGGACACGAGCCAGCAGAACGGGCCGAACCACGACGGCGGCGTGATCCGGTTCGGGCCCGACTCGATGCTCTACGGCCAGACGGGCGACCTGAACCGCGGCCGATTCGGTCCGCCGAAACGCGTCGAGCAGAACACGGCGGCGACGGGCAGCGCGCTCGTGGGCGCCATCTTCCGCATCGCCAGCGACGGGTCGATCCCGTCCGACAACCCGTTCGTGAACGAGACCGACTCGAACTTCCACGCGTGGTACTGCTACGGCTTCCGCAACGGCTTCGGCATGACGTGGGACGCGATGACGACGACGCTGTGGGCCACCGAGAACGGGCCGGACAAGTACGACGAGGTGAACCGCGTCCCGAGCGGAATGAACAGCGGCTGGCTCAAGATCATGGGACCCGACTCGCGCAACGCGACCTACGCGGAGAACGGGTTCCGTACGTTCGACGCCTCCGACCTCACCTACCTCGGGGGCGCCGTCTACGTCGATCCCGAGCTCTCGTTCAAGTCGCCGATCGGCATCACCGCCATCGCCTTCCTCGAGAGCAAGCGCTTTCCCTCCGACCTGCGCAACAGCTGCGTCATCGGCGACAACAACACCGGCTCCCTCTACTACTGCGCGATGAAGGCGAGCCGCACCGAGTTCGACCTGCCGTCCGGCCTGACCGACAAGGTCGCGGACAACGCGACCGAGAGCGGCTCGATCACCTGGGGCAGCGGCTGGGGAACGATGACCGACGCGCAGATCGGATCGGACGGATACCTGTACGTGGCGAACCTCGCCGGGGGAACGGTCCTCGTCCTCCGTCCCGTGACCGACAACGTCGAACCGGCGGCCATCGGCCTCCTGCCCAACCTGTACACGTCGGGCAGCGTGGCGAACGTCGAGATCGGCGACGACCTCTACTACACGGTGCAGGAGGGCGGCCGCGGAAACGCGTCGCCGCCCTTCGCGATCACGGGCGACTTCCTGCTGAACGCGTCGAACCCGACGAGCATCGTCCTCGAGGTCGAGGACCACTTCTCCCACTCGCTCTACGTGCAGGACCTCCACGTCCTCAACACGGTCACCGCGGCGTGGGACAAGGTCGACACCGTCGTGCTCGGGAAGAGCGACGTCCTGCGCTCGATCACGCTCACGAGCCCGACGCAGTACGTCGATCCGAACACGCTGCTGGTCAGGACGCGGGTCGTGGTGACGGAGGTCCCGCGGCCGAACGGGCCGGGCCGCGGCTCGCCGCCGCTGCCGGTGACGCTGTCGCTCGACCTCTTCCGGCTCGACGTCACCTATCCGTGAGCGTCCAGAAGAGCGCGAACCCCGAGGCGACCGAGGCGCGGCGGCAGGTCGGGCGGGCGGCGGCGGCCCTCGTCCGCAGCGGGATGGTCGTGGGGCTCGGCACCGGGTCGACCGCCGCCTGCGCGATCGAGGAGATCGGACGCCGCGTGCGCGAGGAGAAGCTCGACGTCGTCGGCGTGCCGACGTCGTGGTCGGCCGCCGAGCTCGCGCGGCGGGCCGGAATCACCGTGCGCGCCATCGGCGCCGTGCCGCGGATCGATCTCGCGCTCGACGGCGCCGACGAGGTCGGGCCCAGGCTCGCGCTGATCAAGGGCGGCGGCGCCGCGCACACGCAGGAGAAGATCGTCGCGCAGGACGCCGAGCGTTTCGTCGTGCTCGTCGACGAGGGCAAGCTCGTCACGCGGCTGGGCGAGAAGTGGCCGGTGCCGGTCGAGGTCCTCGCGATCGCGCTGCGACCGGTGATGCGGGCGCTCGAGCGGCTCGGCGCGAAGCCGGAGCTGCGCGTCGGCAGCGGAAAGGACGGGCCGGTCGTGACCGACCACGGCAACCTGGTCGTCGACGCGAAGTTTCCGGGGATCGACGACCCGGCCGCCCTCGCGCGCGAGCTCGACTCGATCCCGGGAGTGGTCGAGCACGGGCTATTCGTGGGGATCGCGGACGAGGCGCTGATCGGCTCGCTCCGCGACGGGACCGTCCGAAGAGCGACCTGACGGAGGACGCCATGCCGTTGCAGCCGATTCCCGAGATCCTCGACGAGCTGCGCGCCGGGCGCATGATCGTCCTCGTCGACGACGAGGACCGCGAGAACGAGGGCGACCTCTGCCTCGCGGCCGAGCACGCCACGCCCGAGAGCGTGAACTTCATGATCCGCCACGGCGGCGGGCTCGTCTGCCTGCCGATGGAGGCGGAGCGCATCGACCGCCTCGCGCTCGAGCCGCAGGCGCGCGCGAACACGTCGCGTCACGGCACCAACTTCACGGTTTCGGTCGACGCCCGTCACGGCATCTCGACGGGGATCTCCGCGGCCGATCGGGCGGCCACGATCCGCACCGCGATCCGGCCCGACTGCCGACCGGAGGAGCTCGTGCGGCCGGGCCACGTCTTCCCGCTGCGCGCCGAGCCCGGCGGAGTGCTCGTCCGCACCGGCCACACCGAAGGGATCGTCGACCTCTGCCGGCTCGCGGGACTCATGCCGGGAGGGGTCGTCTGCGAGATCCTGAACGAGGACGGAACGGTCGCGCGGCTTCCCGATCTCGAGCGCTTCGTCGCGCGCCACGGCCTCAAGATGACCTCCATCGCCGAGATCATCGAGTACCGCCGCCAGAACGAGCGGCTGGTGGAGCGCACGCTCTCGCTCAAGCTCCCGACGCGGTTCGGCGAGTTCGACGTCCACCTCTACCGATCGCTGGTCGACCGCGACCCGCACGTGGCGCTCACGATGGGACTGCCCGATCCGACGCGGCGTCCGGAGCCGGACCTGCCGATGCGCGAGCCGGTCCTCGTGCGCGTCCACTCCTCCTGCTTCACCGGCGACCTGCTCGAGTCGCTTCGCTGCGACTGCGGGTCGCAGCTCCAGAACGCGCTGGCGCGGATCGGGCGGGAGGGGCGGGGCGTGCTGCTCTACATGCAGCAGGAGGGGAGGGGGATCGGCCTCGAGAACAAGCTGCGCGCCTACTACCTGCAGCAGACGGCCGGGATGAACACCGTGGAGGCGAACCGGGCGCTCGGTTTTCCCGATGACGTGCGCCACTACGGGATCGGCGCGCAGATCCTGCGAGATCTCGGAGTGCAGAAGATCCGGCTGCTCACGAACAATCCTCGCAAGTACCACGCGATCCGCGGCTACCACCTCGAGATCGTCGAGCGCGTCCCGATCGAGGTCGAGCCGACGCCCGAGAACCGGGACTACCTGCGCACGAAGCGCGACAAGCTCGGCCACGACCTGCGGAACCTGCCGAGCTGAATCGCGTCGGCATTCAGTCGCCGCCGCCGCCTTCCTTCGCGGGCGGGGCGCCGGCCTTGCGCGGCCCCTTCTTCTGCCGGTCCCGCTTCTCGGCTTCAGCGGCGGCGTACTCGGCCTTCAACCGCTCCATGGCTCCGTCCGGGAAGAGGTCGACGTTCGGGGTCAGGGCGACGCGGAAGCCGTTGCAGAGGTACTCGCTCGGCGCGAAGAGATCGACCGTCCCGTTGGGATCGGGATAGTCGGTCTTGATCAGGATCATTCCCCGACCGGTCACGCGCGTGGTGTGAAGCAGCGCGAACTTGTTCCACCGTCCGCCGCGCATCACGCGCCGTTCCGTCAGCGGGATGCGCTCGAGAAGGCACGGGTCCTTCTTCGGCATGAAGCGGTAGGTGTTCTCTTCGAACGAGTCGAGCACGAACTCGCCGACGTTGCCGCACATGTCGTAGCAGCCGTAGACGCTGCGGCCGCCGGGATAGGTGCCGACGTCGACCGTCCGTCGGCTCCGGCTCTCGCCCGTGTTCGCGCGCATCGGGTCGAAGTGGTTTCCCCACGGCCAGATCCGGCCGTCGGTCCCGCGCGCCGCCTTCTCCCATTCCGCCTCGGTGGGGAGGCGGCCGCCCAGCCAGCGCGAATAGGCCCACGCGTCGAGCCACGTGAGGCCGCCGACGGGCTGACGATCGCCCCAGAAGTCGTAAGCGGGATCCTTCCAGAGGTAGGGCGTGTGCTCCGGCTTTTCGGTCGAGCTCGACCACTCGAGATCGGGGCCGACCTTGCCGGCGCGCCACTCCTCGAGGAACTGGCCGTACTCGGCGTTCGTCACTTCGTAGACGCCGGCGAAGAATGGCGAGACGTAGATGGTCTGCTGCGGCTGCTCGGTGTTGAAGTAACCCTCGGCCGGCTTGCCGCGCCGCACCGAGTCGATGACCTGGGAGTCGGAGAAGATGTCTCCGTGGTTGCTCCCCATCAGGAACGTTCCGCCTGGCACGAAGACGAAGAGCGACCCGTTCTTCGGATGGCGGTAGTGAACGATCGAATCGGGGCCCTGCGGACCGACGACTTCGAGGCCGAGGTGTTGAGCGAGCTCCGGACCCGTCGGCTCCTTCACGTCGGTCGGCAGCGCCGCGGCTCCGAGCTTCGACCAGACCGAGCGCGCCGGCTGGAAGGCGATCGGCTCACGGCGCGGCTGGCCGTCCATTCCCTCGTCCGTTCCCGACGCGGGCCGGTTCCCGGGCTTCTTGCCGCCGGGCCCGACCGGAGCGACCTGCGCCGCGGCGCTCGATGCCGGGACGAACGGGCTCGACGCGAGCAGCGCGAGGACTACGTTCGCCAGGGCGCGGAGCCGACGGACCGGCAGAAGTCCGAAACGTCGCACGGGCAGGGTGTCAGCGCCCACCGCCCGAATTCCCTCCCTCGTTCGCGCCGGACTCGCCGCCCGCTGGCGCCGCCTCGCCGTCCTTCTTCCCGCCCTTCCTGCCCTCCTTCGGCTGCCGCCCCCCCGGCGGATTCGTCACCGCTCCCTCTTTCGCTTCGGCCTGGTTCAGGATGCGGCGAGCCTCCTTGAAGATCTTCATCTCCTCGGCCGTCAGCTCTTCACCGTCGCGCTGCTTCTTGATGACGAGGCGCTGCTCCGGGGTGAGGCTCTCGGTCGCGGCCTGCTTGCCCGATCGCGTGGTCTGGTCGTTCCTCCGCTCGACGCGCTCCTTGCGCGGATCGATGCCCTTCTTGCGGTAGGCGTCGTGTTGCGAGACGCCGGGCTCCAGCTTGAGCATCGCCGCCTCGTGGACCGACTCCTTGCCCGACTCGAGGGCGAGGCGCGCGGTGTACTTGTAGTAACCGTCGGCCATCACCCAGAGCGTCCAGTCGCCAGGCTCCTTGCGGGTGAAGGAGGCTTCACCGGTCTCGCCGACGGGCGTGAAGGGACCGCCGCGCGACGCCCCGCCGCCGGTCACCGAGCCGATCCCGTCCTTCGCGGGATCGGTGACGGGCAGCTTCAAGCCGACCATCCCTCCCTTGGAGACCTTCTCCGCGGAGTCGAGCGGGCTGTCACCCTTGAAGAGGAACGCCCGCGCCCCCGGCACCGTGTTTCCATCGAGATCGCGGACGATCAGCCGGAGCGACGACGGCTTGGGGAGGTTGAAGTCCGACTGCACGCGCGGCCCGTACTCGACGACGAGCTCGCGATCGCCGGACGGAGCGAACGCCGGGTGCGTGACCCACATCTTGTAGCGGCCCGCGAGCAGGTGCTTGATCTCGTACTCGCCGCTCGAATTCGTCGAGGTCTGCAGGTCGGCGTAGCTCTTGTCGGCCTCCGAGAACGACTCGAGGAACTCCATCCTCACGAGCGCCGCCTGGATCGGCTTGCCCGAGAGCGACTTGACGACGCCGCCGACGGAGGCGCCTGCCTCCACGCGCAGGTCCTGATTCTCGATGCGCTCCCCCTCGCGCACGGCGATGCGAAGGAGCACGAGCGGCGTGACGTTCTCGGCCGTGAACTCGAAGTCCCAGAGGCCCGGCGCGAGCCCCTTGATCTCGAAGTTGCCCTCCTTGTTGCGAACCGGCTCGGTGCGGAGCGCGCGGTCGCCGGCCCTCTCGGAAGGCCGGATCCGGATGCGGAACTTCTTGATCGGCTCCCCCGAGCCGTCGACGAACCGGCCCGAGTAGATGGCCTCCTTCACCATGAGGAACTGCACGCCCGTCGCGAAGTCGCGCACGTTGGACGTCGCCGCCTTCACGTACCCGGGCGCCTCGCACGTCACCTCGAACATGGCCGGCTGCGTGTTGCTCACGACGAAGGAGCCGTCGGGGGCCGAGGTCACCGGGGAGAGCGGCGAGCCGAACGGCTTCACCGGATTGGCGACGATGATCGCTCCGGCGATCGGCTGGCGCATCGAATCGAGCACTTCGCCCGTGATCTGGCCGCCGCGGTTCATCACGACCTGGACGCCGGACATCTCCTCGCCCGGTTGCAGGAGGAAGTGGTCCTGCTTGACGGTCACGAACTGCGGGTGCTTGGCGACGACGTCGAAGACCTTGCCGACGGGGACCTTCCGGAGCTTGAACGTGCCGTCCGCCGCGGTCCGCGCGTGCGGATCCTTGGGGAACGCGGCGGTCCCCATCACGTTCGCGTCCGCCGGCATCCAGTAGAGGCTCACGCCTTCGATCGGATTGTTCGCGTTGTCGAGCACCTGCCCGGAAATTCCGGCAGCCCGCTTGAGCCGGATCTCGTGCTCGAAGGCGTCCTTGCCCGAAACCTCGAAGCTGCCGTTGTATTCCTCGTAGCCCGGGTACTGCACGTTGAGGTGCTGCTTCCCGCGCGAGATCTTCTTGAGGCGGTAGTTGCCGTTGGCGTCGGACACCGATTCGTAGATCGCGGCGCTGCCCGCGCCGAACATGAGGATCGCCTTGACCGGAAGTCCGTCCTCGCCGGCGAGGACCTTGGCGCCTGGAATCGGCTCGCCCGTGTCGTCCGCGACGACCTTGCCGAAGATCTCGGTGCGCGGAAGGAGGGCGAAGGTCCGCTCCTGCGGCGTCGAGTCCTTGACGTCGACGAGCTCGACGTAGGGGTCGAATTCATCGTGGTCGATGCTGACGACGGACTTGGTCCCGCTCGGCACCGCGTGAACCGTGAACCGGCCTTGCGCGTCCGTGGTGGCCGAAAACTGGAAGATCGCGTTCGCCTGGTCAAGCCCCTCCGCGCCGGTGATCTCGTCGCGCGCCACGCCCTGCCGGAGCGCCATCTGCATCCGTCGTGCGACGAGGCCGTAGCCGAAGTCGCTGCGGATCCGGACCCAGGCGTCGGGAATCGGGGCGCCGCTCACGGAGTCGGTCACGATCCCGGTCAGCGGCGGGCCCTTGCGGAAGAGGAGCTCGACTCGCTGACCATCCTTGGCGCCAGCGGTGAGCGGCACGAAGCCGGCGGGCGACGCGTCGACCTCGTAGAGCGTGTACGGAAGGCTCGAGAACTGGGCGACCCCCTTGTCGTCGGTACGAGCGGTGACCTGGTGATCGAGATCCCTTCCGGTCGCGCGTGACGGCGCGGCGGTGATCTCGATCTGGGAGAGCGGCTCGCTCGCCCCGCCTGGGCCGAGGCAGAGCACCGAGAAGGAGATCCCCTTCTCGGATCGTTGCGCCTCGATTGGCTCGGGAACCGATGGCTTGCGCGAAGCGACCGCGGATTCGCCTTCCGCGGTCGAGGCTGCCGACTTCGCGGCTTCAGACTTCCCGTGACCCGCGTCGAGCTTCGAGTCGCCGCTCCAGAAGACGAATGCCGCGGCGGCGAGCGCGAGCGCGACGAGCAGAAGGACCAGCCACGCGAGGGCATTTCCGCGAGTCGCAGGGGCGTGCGTGTTCATCGACGATCCTCGGTGAATCCAGCGTTCCTCCACGTGAATCGTGGAGGGAAAAGTGAGATACCTACCGCCGATGCGGACGACCGCGGTCACCGACCCGAAGGAGCCCGCACCATCCTTGGAGTGCGGTGACGGCGAGAATCCACGTGGCAATTCCGTGGACGCCCGATCCCGGATTCGATTCCTTGGTCGAGGAGCGGCTGGGTACCGGCGTCCCTGCGAGAGGCAGGGCTGGACTTGAACCGCGCGCTTAGAGGGCAAGCACGCGAAGCAAGGTTCCGAGTTTCTACCCTGTCATTCGGGCGAAGCGAGCAATCGAACAGAAACTCCCGATCGATTTCGTTCGATGGCTCGAGCAGTCACGCCGCGACGCGCGTGGATTCTCGCGGTGGTGGAGCCATGGTGGGGTTGCTTGTCCCTGGTCTTGGACAAACTCGCATTGTTCGGATTAAGCACTACAGAGCAGGAGCGATCCCTGGGGGCTGGAAATGGAAATGTACATGCTCGCCCGTTGACGCACTCGACCAGCGCGCTACATTGCGCCGCGGTTTGGGGCGTCCTGCCCCAACGACCCGCACCCCTCGAGGTGCGGTGAAGCCTGGTGGGATCGGCTCAACCGAGTCGGTCCTTGGAAGCCCGGTGACGAGTGCCTGCGTCGCCGACGCCCGAACGCAACGAACTTGAGGTTCACCCGAGGATGATGCTCGCTCGCGTCCTTAGCGGCTCGGTCGACGCGTCGTTTTCGGTCACGGTTTGAGAACCATTCAGCCGGTGCCCTTTTCAAGGTCCTGTTTCTCTCAGGAGGAATCTCGCATGCGGAAGTGGCTTGCTTCCCTGGCGGTCCTCGGGTTCGCGTCTGCGGCCGCTACGGCGCAGACGGTCCCGGTGCCCCCCGTGGGAGCCTGTGGTGAGTCTCAGATGCTGTTCTTCGACGACGGCGTGCCAGAGACGTCGTGGAAGGTGTTTCTGCCGACGGGCGTTGGTGACGCGTTCAACGTTGACCTGGACGACATGGCCGCTGGCATGGACGTCACCGGCGTCGCGATCAACACGTGGACGAGCACGGGCACCGGCCCGCTCGGCATCCGGTACATCGCGCTCGCGCCGGACAACCTGACGGTCAGCACGCTCGGCAACACGCCGAGCACGGTGCCGTACTCGATCCGGAGCACGACGACGGGCACGATCACGGGCAACCCCGGCTTCGGCGCCGGTTACTGCCCCGGGCTGGTCGGCTTCGACGTTCCGGACTTCACCGTTCCGGCGTCCGGCGGCCTCCATGCCGTCACGACGTTCCTGACCGGCGACTCCGGAACGTGGCTCTGCTCGGACCAGTCCTGCCCGTACGCCGGCCGTTCGTTCTTCACGTCGAGCGGCTACCTCTCGGCCGCGACGCCGATGACTGCAAACCTGCAGATCCGCGTGATCGCGTCCATGCTGAACCCGTGCCCGGGCCCGGGCTTCGACTCGGCCTACCTGACGGTCAACAACGGCGTCAACGGCGTCGAGGTGACGCAGGCGGGCGCGGTCACGGTTTCGCTCTGGTCTTGCTGCGTGACGACGCCGGTGCAGTTGCCGGTGATCTATCTGCAGGGCGTCTTCATTCCGCCGAGCTCGACGTTCTTCCCCGTTCCGAGCACGATCCTGGTCACCGGATTCGACTACGACTTCCTGACCGGTGCCGGCAAGGTCGCGAACGGCGACATCTTCCACGGCGCGTTCTGCGCCAACCTGTCTGACCCGTCGGCCGGCTGCGTCCCGACGGGCGCCACGTTCGAGGTCGGCGCGTTCTATCTCGACAACTGCACGTTGAAGAAGAACGGTAAGCCGAAGCTCCGGATCACGAACCTCGTTGACGTGATCGTGACCGCGGACCTCAAGAAGTGCAACCCGTGCGTGTGCTTCGGTCAGCAGGACGACGGTTTCCAGGACTTCTTCATCTGGAAGGTCCAGAACCCGGCCGGCTCGAAGGACTACTTCAACGTCTGCCAGGGCGCGTTCATCGATCCGACCACGAGCGGCACCTGCGGCCCGTACGGACTGCTGACGGGCGTCGAGGCGGCGTCGTGGGACTTCTGCGGCACTGGCCCGTCGTGGGGTGAGGTTGGCGTCTATCCGGCCAACACCACGCTCGATCCGAGCGGCGGCACGCCGAACGTCGGCACGCCGGTCGCGATTGCGTCGACCCTCTCGATGTCTCCGGGTTCGGCCGACTATTCCTACCCGGCGACGCTGTACTCCTTCTCGACCGCCGCGACGGTCAGCACCACGGTTGCGCTGCACAGCGCGACCAAGTGGCTGACGGGCGACACGTGCGTGTGGATCGGTTCGGACACGGATGGTGTGGACGACGACACCACCAGCACCGGACCGATCTGCTCGACGATTCCGTCTTCGACGAGCTTCTTCACCGCGGACGGATACGTGACGAACGCGCAGGGTTACTGCAACGCCAACTGGATGCAGAAGATCAACTATCTGTAAGCGCGATACTTCGAGACGTACTCCTCGAGAGAGGAGCGATTGATTCGTGAACGGGGGGTGGCGCGACGCGCCACCCCCCGGTTTTTTCGCTCCAACCCGGTCGGCCGACGGCGGATCGGAGCGCGCCTTCGCTAGCGTTGCGCGTGCCCCGGCAGGAGGTTCACCGATGAGGATCGTGCGGCTCGCTCTAGGAATCGTCGTCCTGGGCATCGCGTGCTGCGGCACGCCGACGAGACGGGTCGATCCCGATCAGGACGATGCGGTCGGCGGGACCGGCATCGACTCCGCAGACCTTCGCGCCACCGCCGACAAGATGGCCCGCTCGATCCTGGCGATGGACCGCGTCTTCGCTCACGGGACGCCCTACGTCGTCGTGCAGAGTCCGGAGAACCGGACGCGATTCCAGATCGACGACTCGATCTTCGTGCAGAAGATCATCACGCTGCTCACCCAGAGCGCCGCGGGACGCGTCCAGTTCATCGATCGAGAGCACTGGGAGCTCATCCAGAAGGAGCGGCAGCTCAAGCGCAGCGGCGCGGTCAGCGTTCCGACCGACGGGAGCGGCCAGCCGAGCCTCGCCGCGGCGCCGCTCGGCACCGACTACTTCCTGACCGGCGTACTGCAGGCGCTCAGCAAGTCGACCGGCCGCGCCGCCTCCGACTACATCCAGGCCACCTTTCGGCTCGTCGACGCCGAGACCGGCTCGATCGTCTGGCAGGACGACTCCGAGTGGAAGAAGGTCGGCGCCGCCGGCGTGATCTATCGCTGAGCGGCGAGCCCGGCCACGACGGTCGGCGCCGATGTCGCCGCGCGATGCGCTCCTGATGCTCGGCCTGGCCGTCGCGCTCGCGGCGACGTCGGGCTGCGCCGCGTCGGGCACCGACTCGTCGGGGGAGGCCTACTACTCCGGGCGGCCCGACGAGGCCGAACGCCGCCTCCTGTCGCTCATCGAACGCGATCCGGAGAGCCGCGCGCTCGCGTTCAACGAACTCGGCATCATCGCCCTCGACCGGCGCGACCTCGACCTCGCCTACCAGCGGTTCCTCGAGGCCGACCGCGTCATGGGAGCCTTCACGAGCACCGATCTCCAGGAGGTCGGCGCGATCGTCGGCCCGGAGTCGTCGAAGATCTGGCGCGGCGATCCCCACGAGAAGGCGATGAACGCCTACTACCTCGGGATCGTCAGCCTGCTGCGCGGCGTCGACGACAATGCGCTCGCCGGCTTCAAGAACGCCATCTTCGTCGACTCGAGCCTCGCCGAGGCCTACGAGTGCGACTTCGCGCCCGCCTGGTTCCTCGAGGGGTGGTGCTACCGGCGGCTCGGCGACGAGAGCATGGCGACCCGAAGCCTCGCCCGCGCGCGCGAGCTCGCGCCCTCCTGCGCCGCGCTCGCCGAGGGGAACCACGGCAACCTCGTCGTCGTCGTCGACGTCGGGCGGGGGCCGACGAAGCGGAGCGTCGGCGCGCACGGCGAGGCGATCTCGTTCGTCGAGCACGCGGGCGACTCGGGGCCGATCGAGGTCGAGCTCGACGGCCGGCCGCTCGGCCACGCCGAGCTCGCGGGCGACCTCTTCTTCCAGGCGACGACGCGCGGCGGGCGCGTCTTCGACTACGTGCTCGCCGGCAAGGCGATCTACAAGTCGGCCGCGCACGACGCCGGCCTCTTCACGATCCTCCACTCCGACCACGTGAAGAAGCAGCGCCGCAACGCGACGTTCCTCGCCGGATTCGCCCTCCTGCTCTCGTCGTTCCTCATGAACGCGGAGGCCGACTCGCGCCACTGGACGACGCTGCCGGCCGGAATCCAACTCTTTCGCGCGACCGTCCCTCCCGGCCGCCACGAGATCCGGATCGCGCCGGCGGACGGCTGGCACGTCGCCGGTCCGACGACGCAGACGATCGACGTTCCATCCGACGGCGACGTCTTCGTCTGGCAGCGGGTCCTACCGTGAGGAGAAGCTCGATGTGGAAGCTGACGATCGTCGTCCTCCTGACGGCCGCTGCTTGCGGCGGTCCGCCCTACCGTGCGAGGGAGAAGGAGCCCGACCGGATCGCCACTGCCGACTCGACCGTGCTCGTCGCGCTCGACGACGGAGTGAAGGGGGCGATCGAGCTGCTCGACCACCAGGAGCTGGTGATGGCCGACGGCCGCCTGCGCGCGCAGGTCCGCTTCGTGAATCGCACGAGCCATCAGCTCGAGCTGCAGGTCGCCTGGAGCTTCAAGGACGACCAAGGCCTCGCGGTCGAGCCCGACTCGCCCTTCGTCCACCTGTTCGTGGCCGCCGGCCAGACCGTCGACCTCGCGCGCGAGTCGATCGCGGCGGGCGCCGTCGCCTTCCATGTCCAGGCGAAGTCGGCGAGATCGGCGCAGCGGTGACGGGAGGCGGCGTGATGGAGCTCGAGAAGGGCCGGCGCTCCGCCGACAATGGTTGCGGCGACAACGACTTGAGGAGTCCTCCGATGAACCGAACCCTCGCCATGCTTGCATCCGCCTTCGTTGCCGTGGCGTCCGGCTGCGCCGGAAACCCGCCGACCACTCGCGTTCCGGTCGCGCGGCTCGAGGCCGCGAGTCCGGCGCGGCTCGTCGCGCCGCCCGCGCCGCAGGTTCTCGTCGCCGCGCCGCGCGCCGCCGCTCCCTCGCAGGTGACGCTCGCCGAGCTCACGGAAGAGCAGCGCACCTCGGCGCTGCGCAGCGCCGGCTCGCCGATCCGTCCCTACTCGCCCGCGCCGCTGCCGACGCCGGCGCCGCGCCGCACGATCGTGGTCGAGCGCGAGGTCGTGCGCGAGCCCTACGGCTACGCCTACGCCGCGGCGCGCCCGTACTACGCGTGGGGCCCGCACGCCTCCTTCGCGCGCGTCGCCGCCTACACCGGAGTCGGGGCGATCGTCGGCCACCAGTGGCACCACCGCGGCCGCGGCGCCGCGATCGGCGCCAGCCTCGCCCTCCTCACCTCGCCGTGGTACTGGGGAGGCGGCTGGCGCGGCTGCGACTACTGGGACGACTGACCTCGCGTCGCCGCTGCCCGCGCGTCACCGTTCGTCGTCGTCGTCCTCGCTCGCCGGCGCCGGATAGCCGATCTGCCGCAGGTCGAATCGATCGGCCGACTCGTGCGGGTCGGCGGCTGCGCGCCGCGCCTCCGCTCGCCGCTCGCGCACGGCGTCGCGCTGTGAATCGAGCTGATCGAGCAGTTCCGCGGCTCGCGCCGCGTCGTTCCGATCGCCCGCCGTGAGGTCGAGCGTTTCGCGCGGATCTCGCGGCGGAGCAAAGAGGCGCCGCATCGGCTTCGCGCGCCGGACTGGCTCCGCGCTCCGCGCGGCGGCCTCCGCGAGCTCCTTGTCGCTGCGCTCGTCGAACGCGCCGAGCGCCTTGAGATCGCCCGCCCTCAAGGCCGCCCATCGCGCCTGCTTCACGAGGTTGAGCTCGGCCTGAAGCGGCACGACCGCCATCGTCTCGCCTCGCAGCATCGGCACGAGCGACCGCCCGTCGATCGTCCGCTCCGGCGCGAGCCCGACCAGCTCGAGGAGGGTCGGCGCGACGTCGACGAGCGACACCGGCGTCCTGATCTCGCGCGGCGCGAGTCCCGGCGCGCGCACGATCAGCGGCACTCGCAGCACCTCCTCGTAGAGCGTCCGTCCGTGGTTCACGCCGCCGTGGTCGCCGAACTCCTCGCCGTGGTCGGAGACGACGACCACGATCGTCGAGTCGAGCCGCCCGATCTCGCGCAGCGTCGCCACGAGCCGGCCGACCAGCGCGTCGGCCTCGTGCAGCGCCGCGTCGTAGGCGTCGACGAAGTGGTCGAGATCGGCGGCCGTCGGCTTCTCGCGCAGCGTGCGATCGCGGACGAAGCTCAGGTCGCCGCGCGTGACGGAGCTCGCGCAGCTCCCGTGGAAACGCGCCTCGTGGTCCGGCCCGGCGAGGTAGTCGTGCACGAGGTAGGTGTGGAGGAAGAGGAAGGAGGGCCCGTCGTCGTGGGCGCGGATCCAGTCGAGCGCCAGGTCCCACGAGCGCGTCTCGCGGTGGCGCCGATTGAACTCCTCGTCACCCGGCCGCGGCTGCGTCCGCGCGCGAGAATCGTCGGGCCTCAGCGCCAAGTCGGTCGCGTCGTAGCGGTCGAAGCCCTGGTCGAAGCCGAAGCCCGGCGCGAGATAGAGGCCGCCCGTGAAGGCGGCGGTGAGCCAGCCGGCGTCGCGTAGCCGCACGGCGAGCAGGTCGGAGCGATCGGCGTAGAGGCGGTTGCGGCCCGGCGCCTCCGACTCGGCGCCGTGGCGCGACGGGAGCTGTCCCGTGAGAAGCGAGCCGTGCGCCGGCAGCGTGTAGGAGGCGGTGGTCGTGACGTCGCGGAACCAGGCCGCCTCGTGCGCCAGTTCATCGAGGCAGGGCGTCGTCGGCCGCGGGTAGCCCTGGCAGCTCAGGTGGTCGGCGCGCACGGTGTCGAGCGAGACGACGACGATCGAAGGGCGCCGGTCGAACGGCGCGCGTCTCCGGACGAGCGGCGCGCCGATCGCGACGAGGTCGTTCGACGCGTTCGACCGCGCCGCGAACGTGAACCGCGCCCGCCGTCCCGCGAGCTCGCTGACGTCGAGCGATCGATCCTGCCAGCCCGACGGCCCGTTCGGCTCGAGCGTCTCGGAGCGGGCGACCGTCGCTCCCGAGCCGTCGGCCGCCTCGGCGCGCACCTCGATCTCGATCGGGCGGCGGCCCCAGAGCTTGCGCGGCTCGTTCACGCGCGTGACGCCCCACTCGAGCGCAAGCGCGCCGTCGGGCAGGTCGACCTCGAGCGACGCCGTCGCGGCCGGCGGCAGCACGAGCGCGTCGCGCCGCTCGAGGAGGTCCTCGACCTTGCGCAGCGACGGCGTCGCGGGGTCGGGCGGCGGCAGGAGCGGCAGCTCGCGCGGGTCGAAGGGCGCCGTCGTCACGAGCTCCGAGGTCGCGCGCGCCGGCGCGCCGAGCCCGAGGAACGCCCGCAGCGTCCACTCCTCGAGCACGATCTCGTCGAGGTCGACCGGCGCTCCCGCCTCGCCGTCGCCGGCGGAGAAGAGCAGGAGCAGCGCCTGCGTCCCCTTCGGCGCGACGAAGCTGAGCGAGACCTGGGCGAAGCGGCCGTCGGCGGGCGCGTTCGCGCTCGCCCAGATCGAGCCGGTGTCGATGCGCACGCGCGGATCGGCGAGCAGCTCGTCGTAGCCGCGCCGCGACAGCTCCGCGGCGAGGTCGATCGGAGCCATCAGCGGCACGACGAAGAACTGCGCCTGGCCGGCCTGCTCCTGCGGAGTGAGGCCGGCCGCCGAAGGCATGCGGCGCAGCCGGGCCCTCACGTTCAGGAGCTTCTGCGGCATCGACGGCACGACGACGGCGAGCGCGCCGCGCCCGGTCGGGAAACGGAGACCCTCCTGCTCGAGCTCGCCGCCCGCCGCGAGCTTCGTCGGCCGCCACGCGTCGGACGCCGATTCGTCCGGCGCAACGAGTCGTCCCTCCTCGTCCAGGAGCAGCCAGCCGGCGGCGTCGCCGCGGAAGCTGAAGCGGGCGACGGTCGCGGCCGTCCGTTCGGACACGACGGCGGTCCGCCACTCGAACCTCGCCTCGGGTTCGAGGCACCGTTCGAGCAGCCGAACGATCGCCTGTCGTCCTTCCGGCCGTCCGCGCAGCGCAGGGACCGCCACGACGACGACGCAGGCGACGGCGCAGGCGATCGCCGTCGCGGTCTCGCGGGCGCGGCCCGAGTCGTTCCCCGACTCTTTCATGGTCGCTCGAGCTCCTGCCACAACTGCTGAAGACGCGACCGCTGCGCGGGAGTGAGCGCGTCGCCGGCCGCGAGGTCCTTCTGCTCGCCGGGATCGGACTCGAGGTCGAAGAAGCCGCCGGCCGCCACGCCGCCGCCGACGTAGCCGAGCGCGCGCAGCTGCGCGAGCACGTCGAGGCTTTGCGCGCCGTCGGCCGGCCGCTGCGCGCGCGAGAGCACCACGAGCTTGCAGCCGCGGCTCCTCGCGGCGCGCAGCGTCTTCGGCTCCGTTGCGCCGTCGTGCGCGGCGCCGCCCTCGACCCCTTCGTGGACGGTGACGGCGCGCGGCTCCCAATCGGACGCGAGCAGGTCGGCGCCGCGCATCCGCCGATCGACCGGCAGCCCCATGCGGGCGAGCAGGGTGGGGGCGAGGTCGATGAGCTCGACCGGCTCGGCGACGGCGCGCGGCGCGGCGCCGGGAACGCGGATCAGGAGCGGCACGCGCAGGATCTCGTCGAAGAGGGTGCGCGCGTGGCTGAGGTCGCCGTGCTCGAGGAACTCCTCGCCGTGGTCGGAGGTGACGACGACGATCGTCTTCTCCGTGAGGCCGAGCGCGTCGAGCTCGGCGAGGATCCGGCCGACATCGCGGTCGGCCTGCGCGACGGTCGCGTCGTAGAGCTCCTCGACCCACGGCAGGTCGCGCTCCGGCGTGAACTCGTGCGCCCCGTCGCCGACGAACTCGAACCGGTCGTCGCCGAGACCGGGGCCGAGCCGCCACCCGTCGTTCAGCAGCTTGCGGTACGCGATCGGGCCGGTGAGCTTGAACGGCGTCGGCGGCAGCGTTCGCGTGAACTCGGCCGCGAGCTCTGGCTCGGGCTGGTAGTTGTGCACGAGGTAGGTGTGGAGGAGGAGGACGAAGGGGACGCCGCGATGGTCGCGGAGCCACGGGAGCGCCGTCCGATCGAGGCGGTTCGCCGCCGCGAGCGCGCGGTTGTAGCCGGCCCGATCGCGCAGCGGCGCGATCCGACGGAGGCGGTCGCCCGGCGTGAGCAGCGGATCGATCTCGCCGAAGCGGTCGAAGCCGCGGTCGATGCCGCAGAATTCGGCGTTGAGCATTCCGCCCGAGGTGAAGGCGGCCGTGGTGAAGCCGTGGCGCGCCGCGATCTCCGCCAGGTTCGCGGAGCGATCGGGCGAGAGCTCGTCGAAGACGGTCAGCACGCCGTGCTCGCCCGGCCGCTGCGACGTGAACATCGAGACGTGCGACGGCAGCGTGTAGGAGGCGTTGGCGAGCGCCGCCGAGAACGCGGCCGATTGCCCGGCCAGCGCGTCGAGCGCCGGCGTGAGGCTCTGGCCGTCGCGCCGGCGGCCGAGCCGGTCGGCCCGCATCGTGTCGAGCGAGATCACGAGCAGGTTGAGCGGCGCTTCCGTTTCCGTTCCTGGCCCCGTTCCCATCCTTGGTCCCGGCGCGAGCGCGGGCGGCCGGCCGTAGAGCCGCGGATCGCTCACGGCGACGAGCGCGCCGTCGGGAACGTCTTCACCCGCGACCGAGATCTCGACGTCGATCCATGGGTCGCCTGAATTCGCGCTCGAGCCCGCGGCCGCCGCGATCGAAAGCGACAGGTCGCGCCAGAGGCTCGGCACGTCGGCGCGGAGCTCGAGCTTTACGTCGCGCCGCTCCGTGCCGACGCGAAGGTGGACGAGCTCGCGGTGCGGCCCGGCGATCGTCAGTCGCTCTTCCCGAACGATCGCGAAGCCGAGCTCGAGCGCGGCGCCTCCGCCTGGCCGCGCCACGCGGCAGCGCGCGACTGAACCGCGCGGGAGCAGCAGCGCGCGGCGGCTCTCCCAGTCGCAGCGGACCTTCGTCACGCGCAGCTTCGGGTCGAGGTTCTCCCACGGCCGCGGCAGGTCGAAGAGCGCCGTGAAGAGCGGGCCCGACGGGAGCGCGAGCAGCCGTCGCGCCGGCAAGACGTGGAGCGTCACGTCGTCGAGCGCGACCGGCTCGGAGCCCGACGCGCTCCCGAAGGCGGCGAGCAGCAGCGCCCGCGCGCCCCATTCGCTCGAGAGCTCGACGCGCCAGGTCTCGAAGCCGTCGGCGTCGCGGCCGAGGAGCTCCGGCTCGAGGCGTCGCGTCGCGTCGTTCGCGTCGCGCGGGGCGAGGTCGCGTCCGATCTCGCGCTGGGTCGTGACGATCCCGCCCGACTCGATCCGCTCCGCGATGGCGATCGGATCGCGCAACGACGACGGATCTTCGGTGAGGTCGGCGACGAGCAGGCGAACCTCGCCGGCCGCCGACTCGGGCTGGCGCACGCGCAGCGTCACGACGCAGGGAGTGAGCGGCGGGACTGGAACGACCCGCAGCGCCAGGCTCTCGCGCGACGGGAGCTCGAGATGGCCGCCGCGCACGACCGGCAGCGGCGCGGTCGCCGCCTCGGGTCGGACGAAGCGGGCGAGCGCCTCGTGGACGAGCCAGCCTTCGGGCGGCTCGCCTTCCCTTCCGGTGAAGTCGCAGCGCAAGAGCGGCGCGAGTCCCGACTCGGGCCGGCAGGTCGGGAGCGCCTGCGAGTGCCACGGCGAAGCGATTTCCCAGGCGACGCCGTCGCCAAGCGGCCCCGGGAGCAGCCGGGTGCACCCCGCGATCGGGGGCTCGTGGGCCTCCTGGCTCTCCTCCTGGTCCTCATGGTGGAGCCAGGCGCACGCCGCCGCGAGCGCACCGGGGAGGACGCCGAGGAGCCAGCGCGGGCGTCGGGGAGCGCTGCCACGGCGTCGGAAGGGGAGCTTCATCACGTGCCTTGAGATCGGCGGCGCGGGATGTTAGCCCCCGCGCTGCCCTGGATGCCCCGGGGAAGAGGCTGCTCCCGGCTCCGTCTCACCCCACGTGAACGCGACGATGGCCGCACCCGCGGAAGAACGCGAACTGGTCCTGGCCGCGAGGCGCGGCTCGGAAGAGGCCTTCCGAGCGCTCGTCGAGCGCTACCACGCCCGGCTCTACGAGACGGTCCTCAGGATCGTGAAGGAGCGCGCCGACGCCGAGGAGATCACGCAGGAGACCTTCTTCCGCGCGTGGCGAAACCTGAAGTCGTTCCAGTTCGACTCGGCGCTCTACACGTGGCTCTACCGGATCGCGGTGAACGCCGCGGTCGACTTCTCGAAGCGGCGCCGCCGCCGCGGCCACCTCTCGATCGACGAGGAGGGCTCGACCGTCGCCGGCTCGCTGCGCGGCCACGAGCCGCCGCCCGCCGCGCGGCCGGAGCGGAGCGAGGCGGTCGCGCTCGTGCGCGCCGCCGTCGACGACCTCCCTGAGCCGTTCAAGACGATCCTGGTGCTGCGCGAGTACGGCGAGCTGAGCTACGAGCAGCTCGCCGAGGTGCTCGACGTCCCCAAGGGCACGGTCGAGTCGCGGCTCTTCCGCGCGCGGATGCGGCTGCGCGACTGGCTGGTGGCGAAGCTCGGCGAGGAAGGGGCGGCCGACCTCTTCCCCGAGGAGGCATGAACAAAGAGCGTGATCGAAGAAGCGTGAAGCGCGGCGCGAGCCGCGAGGAGTCTCCCATGAACGACCCCGACGTGAACGACGATCGCCCGCTCCCCGCCGGAACCCATGACGACGTGCTCCGCTGGATGAGCCTCGAGCTCGACGGCGAGCTCCGGACGCGCGAGCGGATCCTCCTCACCGATCACCTCACGGGCTGCCCGCCCTGCGCGAGCGTCGCGGCGCAGCTGCGCTCGGCGCGGCGGGCCTTCACGGCCGACGCCTCGGCTCGGCCGCCCGTCGCGCTGGTCGACCGCATCCTCGCCCGCATCGCTCGCGCGGAGGAGACGCCGGTCGCCGTCGGCGCGCGCGGCGGCTCGCTCCTTCGCATGGTGCGGGCGAGCGCGGCGCTCGCCGCCGGGATGCTCGTGCTCGTCGGGAGCTTCTACGTGGCGCATGGCCCGACCCGCGCCGTGGCGGGGAGCACGCCGACGCTCCAGATGACCGATCCGGCGCTGATGCGCGTGCTCGAGCGCTGGGAACGCGGCCGCGCCGCGCGGCCCGCCTTCTTCGAGCTCCTGCTGCCGGCCGCGACGGGGCGCTGACCATGGATCGGCGATCGGCCGTCTGGCTGGCGGCGAACGGGCTGCTCTGGCTGCTCGTCGGCAGCGCCTCGACGCTGCTCGTGCAGCGCGTGCGCGACCGCCGTCCGTCGCTCGGCGACCTCGCCGACGAGGCGAGCGCCCGCATGAGCCGCCTCGACTTGAGCGGCGAGCAGAAGAATGGCCTGGCGCGCATTCGCGAGGAGTGGCGCGCGCGGGTCGTCACCGAAGAGCGCGACTGGCTCGACCGGCTCGACCAGGCGGCGGCCGCCGCCGACCAAAGCGTCGTCGAGCTCCTGACGCCGGAGCAGGCGCGCCGCTATCGCGAGCTCGCGCTCCCGCCGCGCTCGAACTGACGCGCAGCCCACTATCATCCCGCCCCCATGCCGAGCCAGCTCGCCCTCGACCTGAGCAGGAGCCGCGTGCGGGCCGTCGAGATCGACGGGACCGGACGCGCGCCGAAGGTGCGGGGGTTCGCCGCCGCCAACGTCGCGGCGCCGCCCGCGCCCGCCGAGGGCGAGGCGGCGCGCCGCTTCTCCTACGCCGACGCGCTGCGCGACCTCGCCTCGAAGCGCAAGCTCGTGAAGGATCCCTCCGCCGTCGCGTTCGCCTCGACCGACTGCACCTTCCGCGACCTCGAGCTTCCGTTCACCGGCGCCGACGCGATCGGCAAGGTGATCAAGTTCGAGGCGGAGAGCCACCTGCAGCTCGTCGAGATCGACTCGGTCGTCGTGAGCTACCAGATCCTCGACAGCGACGGGAAGGGCGGCTCGCGGCTGCTCGCGTCGGCCTGCGCGAAGGAGCTGATCCGCGGCGTGCTCGGCGATCTCGGCGCGATCACCGTCGACCCGCTCTTCGCCGACCTCCACCTGACGGCGCTCTACACGGCGCTCAAGTGGTCCGGCTACCTCGCCGCGCCCCCGCCGCCTCCGGCCGACCTGCCGCAGAGCGAGGTCGACCGGGGCGAGGTCGTCCTCGTCCTCGAGTGCGACGCCGACCTGACTCACCTCCTGGTCGCGCGGGGCGACACGCTGATCGCGGCGCGGGCGATCCGGGCCGGCATCTCGAGCTCGCACGAGCGTCGCGCGGAGGATCTCGCGAAGCTCAAGCGGGAGGTGCAGCGCACGCTCTTCCGGCTCGGTCCCGCGGGCGAGGCGGCGTCGCGCGTGCTCCTCCTCGGGAGCGCGGCGTTCGACGGAGATCTCGCCGAGGAGCTCGAGCCCCTGCTCGGCAAGAAGGTCGAGGTCGCGCGCCCCTTCGACCGCATCGAGCACGACCTCAGCGAAGAGGAGCTCGAGCTCGCCAACGCGGAGGGGGCCGCGGCGCTCGGCGTCGCGCTGCGGCTGCTCGGCGTCGCCGACGGCAGCCGCGTCGACTTCCGCCAGGAGGAGGTGCGCTACGCGCGGCGGTTCGAGCAGGTGAAGGTCGCCCTCTCGAGCCTCGCCATCGCGGCGCTCGTCTGCGTCGTGCTCTTCTGCATCGAGCGGGCGAAGCGCTACCAGGTGAAGCAGCGCGAGCTGATCGCCGCGACGCAGGCGGTCATCCAAGCCTACGAGGAACACGCCGAGACGCAGACGCTCCGCAACGAGGTCAACGCCGGAAAGAAGACGCCGCTGCAGGCGGTGCTCCAGGCGCAGCGCGAGCTCGACCAGCGCTTCAAGGACCTCTCCTCCGAGCTCGGCCGCTCCGGCACGATCCCGCGCCTGCCGTCGGGGCTCGACTACCTCGACTCGGTGGTCATCGCGATCCAGAAACACCTGCCGACGATCGAGAGGATCGAGATCACCTCGATCGACCTCGACGTCGGCCGGGACGGCGGCCAGAAGCCGCAGCTCAAGCTGCGAGTGCTGCTGAACGGGCCGCCGCAGGTCGACGCCCTCGTCGCGGCGCTCAAGACGTCGCCGGCCGTGAAGAGCGTGCCGAGCCCCACGACGACGCCGTACAAGGACGGCCGGCTCGACGTGAGCGGACTCGACCTCGACCTCGTTCCCGACTTCGACATGCGGAAGTCGGGAGGAAAGGAGCGCTCCCCGTGAAGGAGTTCGACTTCGTCAAGCTCACCCTCGGGCTGGCGGGAGCGCTGATCGTCGGGCTCTCGGTGGCCGCCTTCGTCCTCACGAGCAACACGCGGGCGATGGAGCGCGACATCACGAACATCGAGCGGATCTGCAAGGACGTCGGGTTGAAGGCGAAGGACATCCGGCTGCTGGAGGAGGAGAAGAACAACGACAAGATGCAGGACACGACGGCCGCCGGGATCCACACCTACTTCCAGAAGCAGGCGCAGAACAGCCACTTCCAGGCCAACGAGGACTACACGCTCAAGGCGAAGGACCCCGACGAGAACAAGCAGCGCGGCTACAAGGACCAGCAGTTCCTGATCGAGTTCAAGAACCGTCCCAAGACGCGCGAGCAGATCATGAAGTTCATCTACCACTGCGAGACGCAGTCACGCAAAGTGAAGCTCCAGAAGGCGAAGATCACGCTGGTCGAGGACCAGGCGCTGGACGACCTCTGGAAGGCCGACTCGCTCACGTTCGTGCGGCGCGACCCGCTGAAGGGACCGAACACGAACTGAGGTGCCCGTGACGAGGGGAGGGGAGGCGAGAGCGGTCGATCGGCGGAATCGACGCGGCCGCGCAACGGCGGTCGTCCTCGCGCTCCTGACGTCGGCCGGCGCCGGATGCTCGGCGTTTCCGGGCGCGGCGGACGCCGGCCGCCGCCTGCTCGCCGACGGCTTCGTCTCGCTCACCGCGCCGCTGCAGGTGCCGGCGATGGCGGCGCGCGACGCATGGGCCGCCTGCGCAGGCGAGGAGGGCAGCTCGAAGGCGCTGCTGCCCGCCTGGTTCGTCGCGTTCGCGTTCGAGCACGCCGGGCTCTGCGCGCTCCACCTCGTCGACCTGACGGCCGCGCCGATCCACCTCGTCGCCGGGAACCGGCCGCCGCGGATCTATCGGCCCTGGTCGCTGCCGATGGAGCGCGATCGGGACGGCGTTCTCGGCCACGAGGCGGGCGAGCTCGCGCTCTACGGCGTCGCCGGCGTCGGCGGCGCCGCGATCGCGTGGTGGTTCGGGACCTCGTACGTGCCGCACGTCTTCCGCTGGTTCGTCCAGTGACGCAGCGAGTGCGCGAATCCCCCGGGCGCCGCTATTGTTCCCCCGCTCGCTGACCTGGCCTCGCCCCCGGAGTGGTCTCGATGCCCGACGCACGGACGAAGGAGAGCGCGACCAAGCCGCTCGCCGCCGCCGACCAGCTCACCGTCACCGACGAGCGCACCGGCCGGACCTACCAGCTTCCCGTCGTCGACGGGACGATCCGCGCGCTCGACCTGCGCCGGATCAAGGCGAACGACGCCGACGTCGGCCTGATGGTCTACGACCCGGCGTTCATGAACACGGCGGCCTGCCGTTCGGCCGTGACCTACCTCGACGGCGACGCGGGGATCCTGCGGTACCGCGGCTACCCGATCGAGCAGCTCGCCGAGAAGTGCACCTTCCTCGAGGTCGCCTGGCTGCTGATCTTCGGCGAGCTGCCGACCCGCACGCAGCTCTCGGCGTGGGAGCAGGAGGTCCGCCTCCACACGCTGATCCACGAGAACGTGAAGCAGATCATCGACGCGTTCCGCTACGACGCCCACCCGATGGGGATCCTGATCAGCGTCGCGGCCGGCCTCTCGACCTTCTACAAGGACGCGGCCGACGTGAAGAACCCGCAGTCGCGCCGCCTCCAGACCGTGCGGCTGCTCGGGAAGATGCCGACGATCGCCGCCTTCGCCTATCGCCACAGCCTCGGCCAGCGCGTCACCTACCCCGACAACCGCCTCTCCTACACCGGCAATTTCCTGCGGATGCTCTTCGACGTGAGCGGCGACTGGCACGCGCCGCCGGTGCTCGAGAAGACGCTCGAGGTGCTCTTCATCCTGCACGCCGACCACGAGCAGAACTGCTCGACCAACGCGATGCGCAGCGTCACGAGCTCGCAGGTCGACCCCTACTCCGGCGTCGCGGCCGCGACGGCCGCGCTCTACGGCCCGCTGCACGGCGGCGCCAACGAGGCGGTGCTCCGCATGCTCGCGGAGATCGGAACCGTGGCGCGCGTCCCCGACTTCATCAAGTCGGTGAAGGCGGGCGAGCGCCGCCTGATGGGCTTCGGCCACCGCGTCTACAAGAACTACGACCCGCGCGCGCGCATCATCAAGGAGTCGGCCTACAAGGTATTCGAGGTCACCGGCCGCAACCCGCTGCTCGACATCGCGCTCGAGCTCGAGCGGATCGCGCTGCAGGACTCCTACTTCGTCGACCGCAAGCTCTACCCGAACGTCGACTTCTATTCGGGCCTCATCTACCAGGCGATGGGCTTCCCGACCGAGATGTTCCCCGTGCTCTTCGCCATCCCGCGCACGGCCGGCTGGCTCGCGCAGTGGGAGGAGTTGATGCGCGACCCGGAGACGAAGATCGCGCGGCCGCGCCAGATCTACTGTGGCGCCGAGCTGCGCGACGTCCCGCCGCTCGAAGCGCGCCGCTGAGCCGGCGAGGCGGCGGCGGCCGGCTGCTGATCCGGGTTAACGTCGCCGCCCCATGTACCGGTGGGTGATCGCCTGGCGCTGGTTGAAGAGCCTGCCGATCCTCTGGGTCTCGGTGGTCGGCGTGCTGCTCGGCGTCGCGTCGATCCTCGTCGTCGACTCGATCTTCAACGGCGTGCTGCGTGAGCTGAAGCGCGTCTATCGCGGCAGCTCCTCCGACCTCGTGGTCCTCACGCAGCTCCTGCCGCGCGCCGGCGAGCCCGACGCCGTGCCGACCGACGCGATCTTGCGCGCGATCCTCGGGGTCGACGGCGTGGCGGGCGCGGCGCCGCGGCTCCGGCGCCCCTGCATCCTGCCCAAGGAGCTGAAGCTCCCCGAGGTGGTCGCCATCGGCGCGATCTCGCGCCAGTCGCTGCTCGAGCTCTTCGGCATCGTGCCGGAGGACGAGGCCTCCGTCTCCGACTTCCGCCGCTTCCTCGAGCAGGCGCCGCCACCGCTGCGCGTGCCCGACGTTGCGCGCCCCTTCGACGTGAGCGGCCTTCCGGCGGGCGGCGGGACTGCGTACCCGATCCCGATCCCGATCCTGCTCGGCGACCGCTGCGCGCAGGCGCTGAACCTCGCGCGCGGCTCGACCTTCGAGCTCCTGACGCTCGGCGACGTCGACGCCGATTCCGCGAGCGAGCGCGGCGTCCATCCGCGCTCGGCGCGCTTCGTCGTTGCCGGCGCCTTCCGGACCGAGTCCTTCATCGAGGACCTCCAGCGCGCCTACGTGCCGCGCGCCGACCTTCAGCGCTTCGCCGCCACGGCGTCGGCGTCGACCGAGATCGCGGTCAAGGCGCGCCCCGATGCCGACCTGCGCGCGTTGCGGGCGTCGATCGAAGAGCGCCTCGAGCCGTTCGGCATGCACCGCCTCTTCGAGCGGCCGGTGCTCCTGTGGGACGAGCTCGCGCGCAACACGCTGCTCGCCATCGACAACCAGCGCCACGTGCTTGACTTCGTCCTCTTCTTCATCGTGCTGGTGGCCGGGTTCAACCTGCTCGTCTCGCTCCACCTGCTCGTGACCGAGAAGATCCGCGACGCCGGGACGCTCGCGTCGATGGGGGGCTCTGCGCTCGGGATCGCGTCGATCTTCACGGCGCTCGGGACGCTCGTGACGGCGCTCGGCACGGGGCTCGGGCTCTGCGGCGGGCTGCTGCTCGCGCGCAACATCAACGAGCTGCACGATCTGTTCGCCCGCTGGCTCGGCCGCCGGCTGTGGGACGCCGACGTCTACCTCTTCGAGCGGATCCCGGTCGACTTCGAGCCGAAGGTGATCGGGCTGGCGATCCTCGCCACGTTCGCGGTCACGCTCCTCTTCGCCTTCCTCGCCTCGCTGCGCGCGGCGCGCCTCGATCCGGTCGAAGCGCTGCGGCACGAGTGAGGCCGGAGCGAGGAAGGCACGGCCGCGATGACTCCATTCCGGGCGCCGCGCGACCTGCGGGAGCTCTTGGCCGAGCTCCGCCGGCGCGGCGACCTCGTCGAGATCGCGGCGGAGGTCGATCCCGACCTCGAGGTCGCGGAGATCCACCGCCGCGTGATCGCGGCCGACGGCCCGGCGCTCCTCTTCACGCGGGTGAAAGGCAGCGAGCTCCGTCTCGTGACGAACCTCTTCGGCGCGAAGCGGCGGGTCGAGGCGGCGTTCGGGCGGCCGGCCGAGCTCGTGGCCGAGCTCGTCGAGTTCGCGCGGACGCTGCCGCCGCCGACGCTCGGAAAATTCTGGCGCGCGCGCGGCCTGCTCGGACGCCTCGCGCGCACCGGGACGACGAGCGTCGCGGCGTCGCGCGCGCCGACCGCCGAGGTCGTCGAGAAGCCGCCGCGCCTCTCGGCGCTGCCGTTCACGCGGTCGTGGCCGCGGGACGGCGGCGCCTTCCTGACGCTGCCGCTCGTCTACACGGAGTCGCCGTCAGGCCCCGGCAACCTCGGCATCTACCGCATGCAGCGGCACGATGACGCAAACACCCGGGACGCCGATGCCCGGGACGCCACGACCGGCATGCACTGGCAGATCCAGAAGGGCGGCGGCTTCCACTTCGACGCCGCCGAGCGGCGCGGCGCCGACCTGCCGGTCTCCGTCTTCCTCGGCGGGCCGCCGGCCGCGCTCGCCGCGGCGCTCGCGCCGCTGCCGGAGAACGTGCCGGAGCTGCTGCTCGCGTCGCTGCTGCTCGGAAGACGGCTGCGGACGACGCGCCACGCGAGCTCGCCCCATGCGCTCCTCGCCGACGCCGAGCTCTGTCTCGTCGGCCGCGTCCGCGCTGGCGAGCGGCGGCCCGAAGGGCCCTTCGGCGACCACTACGGCTGCTACTCGCTCGTCCACGACTTCCCGGTCTTCCGCTGCGACGCCGTGCTGCGGCGGCGCGACGCGATCGTGCCGGCGACCGTCGTCGGCAAGCCGCGGCAGGAGGACTTCTTCCTCGGCGACTTCGTCCAGGAGCTGCTCGCGCCGCTCTTCCCGCTGGCGATGCCGACCGTCGTCGAGCTCTGGGCCTACGGCGAGACCGGCTACCACTCGCTCGCCGCCGCGATCGTGCGCGACCGCTACAAGCGCGAGGCCATGGTGAGCGCCTTCCGGATCCTCGGCGAGGGGCAGCTCTCGCTCACCAAGTTCCTCCTGCTCACCGACCGACCGGTCGACCTGCGCGACTTCAAGAAGGTGCTCGAGCACGTGCTCGAGCGGGCGCGCATCGAGACCGACCTCTTCGTCTTCCCGAACCTGGCGATGGACACGCTCGACTACGCGGGCGCGCGGCTGAACGAGGGGAGCAAGGGGGTGCTGCTCGGGCTCGGCGAGCCGGTGCGCGCGCTGCCGCGCGAGTTCCGCGGTTCACCGCCGGCCGACTGCCCGAAGGCGTCGGTCTTCTGCGGCGGCTGCCTGGTCGTCGAAGGGCCGACGTTCCAGCGCGAGCCCGCCGCCGCCGGCCGGATCGCCAGCCACGCGCCCTTCGCCGAGTGGCCTCTCCTCGTGGTGACCGACGACGTCGCGCGAGCGACCGCGAGCTCGATGAACTTCCTCTGGACGACCTTCACCCGCTTCGATCCGGCGCGCGACCTCTGGAGCCAAGGCGTCGAGCTGGTCGATCGCCAGCTCGTGCGCCGACCGCCGCTCGTGATCGACGCCCGCCGCAAGCCCCACCTGCCCGAGGAGCTCTTCTGCGACCCGGCGACGCGCGAGAAAGTCACGCGCCGCTGGTCGGACTACTTCCCCAATGGCATGGCGATGGGGGAGAGCGACCGCGGCCACCTCGACCCGCCGCGGGCGTGACGGGAACCACCGCGATGGAACGTTCCCCCGATCCGTCGCCGCCACCGCCCACGCCGCAGCAGCAGGAGGAGTCCGCTCCTTCTTTTCCTCGTCGTCCCGACGAGAGCTGCTGCGAGCTCTGCGGCTTCCCGCTTCGGCTCGAGCACCACTGCAAGATCGTCTGCCCGAACTGCGGCTTCACGCGCGACTGCTCCGATCCGTGAGCTCGAGTAAGCCGCGCGCGGCGGCCTCGCGGCGTGGCCGTAGGGTGCATCGTGGCGAGGATCGCGGCAGCCCGGCATAGTCGCCGATCATGGACCCGCGCACCTCCGAGCTCACGCGCCTCGCGCAGATCGTCGACCGGCTGCGCGACGGCTGTCCCTGGGACCGCGAGCAGACGCTCGCCTCGATGGCGCCCTGCGCGCAGGAGGAGGCGGCCGAGGTTGCCGACGCGGTCGCGGAAGGCGGCGACGAGCCGGTCTGCGAGGAGCTCGGCGACCTGCTGATGAACGTCTTCCTGATGGCGCGAATCGCCGAGCAGGCGGGCCGCTTCACGCTCGCCGACGTGGCGCGCCGCATCGGCGACAAGCTGATCCATCGCCACCCTCACGTCTTCGGCGACGTCCAGGCGAGCACGGCGAAGCAGGCGCTGGCGAGCTGGGACCGGATCAAGGAGCAGGAGAAGGCGGCGAGGCGGGAGCGGGAGGGGCCTTGCGCGCCGCCCTCTGCGCTCGACGACGTGCCCTCCCGCCTCTCGGCGCTCGCCCGGGCGTTCAAGCTCGGCCGCCGGGCGGCGAAGGTCGGCTTCGACTGGCCCGACGCCCGCGGCGCGCTCGCGAAGGCGCGCGAGGAGCTCGGCGAGCTCGAGGAGGCGGCAGCTGCCGGCTCGGCCGCCGACGCGCGCTCCCGTCTCGAACACGAGCTCGGCGACGTCCTCTTTTCCGTCGTGAACGTCGCGCGCAAGCTCGAGCTCGATCCCGACCAGGCGCTGCGGTCGGCGAGCGTCCGCTTCGAGCGGCGCTTCCGCCACGTCGAGCGGAGCCTCGGCCCTCGCCTGAAGGAGGCGCCGCTCGAAGAGATGGAGAGCCTCTGGCGCCAGGCGAAGGCCGCGGGCCTCTAGGCTCGCGCTCGCTGCGTCGATGGCTGGGCGCGTCGTCGTCGTCGGCAGCCTGAACATGGACCTGCGGGTCCTCTGCGAGCGGGTGCCCGAGCGCGGCGAGACGGTGATCGGTTCTTCGCTCTCCTTCGCGCCGGGCGGCAAAGGGGCGAACCAGGCGGTCGCCGCGGCGCGGCTCGGCGCGAGCGTGGCGATGGCCGGCCGGGTCGGGAGCGACGACTTCGGCCGCGCGCTCCGCGAGAGCCTGCGAGCGAGCGGCGTCGACGTCGCCCTTGTGGCGAGCGGCAAGGCCGCGACCGGGACGGCGCTCGTCGTCGTCGACGAACGCGGCGAGAACCGGATCGTCGTCGTGCCGGGCGCCAACGGCGAGGTCCTGCTCGCGGACGCGGAGCCGCTGCTGCGCGACGCGAGAGGCGACCTCGTGCTGCTCCAGCTCGAGATTCCGCTCGCGACCGTCCGCGACGTCGCGGACGCGGCACGGCGTGCCGGCGCCCGCGTGCTCTTGAACGCGGCGCCGGCGGCGAGCGCGGCGCGTGCGCTTGCGGGGCTCGTCGACCACCTCGTCGTCAACGAGTCGGAGGCGGCGCTGCTCTCCGGACGGGCGATCGGCGCTCCGGACGCGGAGCGCGCCGCGGTCGAGGCTCTCGTCGCCGCCGGCTTCGAGGAAGTGACGCTGACCCGCGGCGAGCGCGGGGCGCTCCATCGGGCGCGCGACGGCTGGCTCGAGGCCGCCGCGCCGCAGGTCGACGTCGTCGACACGACCGGCGCGGGCGACGCCTTCGTCGGCGGCCTCGCTGCCGCGTGGTCGCGCGGCGCCGATCGCCGCGCCGCGCTGGCGCTGGCGGTCGCGGCCGGCTCGCTCGCCGTCACGCGGGAGGGCGCGCAGCCGTCGCTGCCCCGGCTAGCGGAGGCGGAGGCGCTGGCGGCGGCGATCGCGGTTCGTTCGCCGGCTCGCTGAAAGGAGCGACGCGGCGCGCGCGTGCTCGACGAGACGGGGAGGCGATGCCAGACTTGGCGCGGGGAAACCAGGGAGCCCCTCGATGCCGCCCCCCGATCGGCCGCGCCTGCGCGCGCTGGTGTCGCTGCTTTCCGACGACAACGCGCGCGTGGTCGCTGATGCGCGCAGAGCGCTGCGAGATCACGGCGCCGCCGTCCTGCCGCACCTCGAGTCGGCGATCGAGGAGGGGGACGCGAAGCTGCGCGCGCGCGCGCGGCTCGCGCGCGACGACGTGCGCGTCCATCTGCTCGAGAGCGACATGCGCCGCCTGCGCGAGCGCCTCGACCGCGACCCCTCCGCGCTGGAGGAGGGGTGCATCCTGCTCGCGCGGTCGCGCGACCCCGAACTCGATCCCGCGACGGTGCGCGCCGCGCTCGACGCGATGGCCGACGACCTCGGATCGCGGCTCGGCCCGGCCGACCCGCCGCTCGCCGTCGTGAACGCGATGACCCGGCTCCTGGCCCACGAGCTCGGCTTTCGCGGAAACCCGCGCAACTACTACGACCCCGACAATTCGTACGTCCACCGCGTCCTCGAGCGGCGCACCGGGATCCCGATCTCGCTCAGCGCCGTCTATCTCTTCGTCGCGCGCCGGCTCGGGATCCCGCTGCGCGGCGTCGGGATGCCGGGCCACTTCATCCTGCGCTACGCGCGGAGCGAGCCGGCGCTCTTCCTCGACCCGTTCCTCGGCGGCCGCGTCCGCAGCGAGGCCGACTGCCGGCGCCACCTCGAGGAGAACCAGTTCGGCTGGGATCCGAGCTCGCTGCTGCCGATCGCCGACGGCGCCATCCTGCTCCGCATGATCCGGAATCTTCTGCTGATCTACCGCAATCGCGGCGAGGTCGCGCGGAGCGAAGTGCTGGCGCGCCTCAAGGGCGCGCTGGTCGGCGTGCAGGTCCGCGAACGCGGGCTGCGCGGCGGCGACGGCCGCCCCTGAGGCAGGAGCGCGCCTCCTGCCGCCGCTCCCGCGAACCGGCGCTACAATCCCGCGCCGGCGGTCCAGACATTCTCGATGCGGGAGGGAGCGAGATGGCGGCGGCGTGGAACCGGGCATGGATGGTGATTGCGGCGACTGCACTCGCCGCCTGCGAGAGCACGAAGTCCGCGGAGCGGGACATTCCCGAGCTTCCGCCGAGCGGCGGCAGCTACGCGGGATTCGACGATCCCGCGCCGGGGAGCCTCGAGGCCCCGATCGGGCGCGAGCCGTCGGAATCGGAGCTCGCCCTGCCGCCGTCGGCCGCGCGGGTCCACGTGGTGAAGAAGGGCGACACGCTCTTCAGCCTCGCGCGGCAGTACTACCGCGGCGACGCGTCGAAGTGGCAGCGGATCTACGAAGCGAACCGCGACCGGATCAAGGACCGGAACACGATCAAGGTCGGCCAGGAGCTCGTGATCCCCGACTGATCGCGCGGGCCGCGCCGCGCTCGTCGCGGCTGCTGCTCGCGCTCCTGTTCGCCGCGTGCCGTCACGAGACTCCGGCGCCGGCGAAGCCCGAGGAGTCCGCCACCATCGGCTCCGCCGCGGCGTCGCCGCCGCCGGAGGAGGCGACGCGCGGGATGTCGCGTCCGCACGGCGTCCTGATCCAGAGCACGAACGCGGTCTACTCGTTCGAGCTCGAGCCGAAGGAGGTCGACCTCGGCGTGCTGCGGCCCGACGAGGACGCGTCGTTCTCCTTCCGGATCGTCAACCACGACCGGCGGCCGCTCCCGATCGTGAACCTCGACGGCTCGTGCGAGTGCGTCGCCTTCACGTGGGAGCGCGGCGACGTGGCGCCCGGCCGCAGCCGGACGGTGCGGACCGAGGTGAAGGCGCAGAACCGCGGCTCGAAGCTCCTCACGATCTACGTGCAGGCGAACGACGAGAAGGTCACGACGAGAGAGCTCCCGGTGCGCTATCTCGTCCAGCCCGACCTGACCTTCGAGCCCGCGCGCGCCGACTTCGGCCGCCGGCTGATCGACTCGGCCGGCGCGCTCGAGGTGGTCGTCTCCTACGTCCTTCCGCGCGACGCGTCGCCGATCGAGCTCGCTCCGAAGCTCTCGAAGGAAGCGCCGGTCCGCTTCCGCGTCGCCGCCCCGCCCGCGGCGGTCGAGCGCGCCGACGGTCTCGTCGACGTGAAGCAGCGGCTCGAGCTGGTGGTCGACACGGCGGAGCCCGTCTCCGACTTCCAGACCGAGCTCGTCTTCGAAGGCGACCGCTTCCGCCCCTCGCGTCTGAAGATCAGCGGCGCGGTCCACCGCGGCTTCTACCTCGATCCCGATCAGATCCATCTGGGCGTGACGACGGTGGGCGCGGCGCGGCGCGGGACGGCGCGACTGCTCTGGACGCGCGAGGAGCCGCGGATCGAGTCGATCGAGTGCGACCCGGCCGACCTGACGGCGGAAGCGATGCCGGAGGCGGGGGCCCGCTCGTTCCGTATCGTGGTGAGCTTCGCGGCCAGGGCCGCCGGCGAGCTCGACGGCACCGTGAAGATCCGCACGAGCCTCGCTTCCGAGCCCCTCGTGCTCCGAGTGAAGGGCAAGGTCCGATGAGGAACGGGATGCAGCTCGACAACCTCCGCTTGCGGCGCGCGGCGCGACTCGCCGGAGTCGCGGCGATCGCGCTCGCCGCGGCGTGCAGCCGCGATGGCTCCGGCGCGCCGCCGCGGTTGGAACCGGGCGCGGCGCCTGAAGCGGCCGTCGCGACCGCGGCGAAGGACGACGGCAAGCCGGCCTTCGAGATCGTTCCCCCCCGCTTCGACCTGGGCGTCCTCGAGCCCAACGAGAAGAGGGACCTCGAGTGCGAGGTCGTCAATCGCTCCGACCGGCCCTTCTCGATCGCTTACGTCACGAACGAATGCAAGTGCATCAGCCTCGACTTCGATCGCGGGATGATCCCGCCGGGAAAATCGTCGAGGGTGCGCACGCGCGTCAACGCGACGTCGGCCGGGATGCGGACGACCGCCGCCATCCTCCATCTGACCGACCCGAAGAAGTCGAAGGTCCGCATCGAGTTCCACTACGTCATCGTTCCCGACATCTCCATGAATCCCAGGAAGATCGAGTTCGGCCGGATCGAGACGGGCAAGTCGTTCGAGCAGACGGTCGAGGTGTCGATGCAGCTCCCCGACGAGATCACGGAGAACCCGGTCCTCGAGCCGTTCCTTCTCCACGACCTCCCGATCAAGCTGACGCTCGATCCGCCGACCGTGACTCCGCCGCGCCACGGGCTTCGGCGGGTCAAGACGACGCTGCACGCCCGCCTCGAGTCGAATCAGCCGATCCCGATGTTCGAGTCGATGGTCGTCTTCAAGCCGAAGCAGCCGAAGGCCCATCGCACCGCGACCCTCCAGGTCTTCGGGCAGGTCGTACCGGCCTGGTTCTTCGAGCGCGGCGTGCTCGGCTTCGGCGTCGTCGAGGTGGGCGTCGAGACGAGCCGGACGATGCGCTACTTCTGGCCGGGCGAGGAGCCGCCGGCCGTGCGCGAGCTGAAGAGCGACGTGCCCGAGCTCACCGCGAGCTGCGAGGTCGACAAGGCCAAGCACTGCTTCGTCGTCACGATCAAGTGCCTGGCGACGCGCCCGGGTCCGATCGAGGGGGCGATCCACCTCCTCACGAGCCTCAGCGAGGAGCCGGGCAAGCTGCGGGTCACCGCGCGCGCACGGTGACGCGCTGCGCGGCCGAGCCGGCCGAGAGCGCGTCGACGGGGCTCGCGCGCTCGCCGGCGGCGGAGGGGCAGGGCTCTTCGGCGAGGCCGGCGCGCGCGAGCTGCAGCCGCGCGGAGGCGGCGACCCGCGCCACCTCGTTGCGATCGCGCAGCTGCTTCAGCCGCTCACGGCCCGCCTCGATCTCGGCGAGCTCCGCGCGCACCGCGGCGTCGCCGTGGCGCTCCGCCAGCTCGCGCAGCGTGCGCGCCGACTGACTCACGGCCTGCAGCGAACGTTCGAGGTCGCGGCCGCGCCGCTCGAGCCGGTCGAGCTCGCCCTGCCACTCCCGCACGCCCGGGCTCGCCGGCTCCGAGGCGGCGGTGGCCGTCTCGCCGCTTCGCCCGCAGGCGAAGTGGACCGGAGCGCACGGGCCGCCGTGGCGGACCACGAACGCCGCGAGGATTCCGAGAAAGACGAAGGTGCTCGCACGCATGGCGATCCTCCAGGGTCGGCGGCTCCGGGAGGCGCGAGCCTCCCGGAGCCGCGACCACGTCGGCGGATTCAGCGGTCGGCGACGACGACGATCGCCGCGGGCTCGACGGCCGGCTCTTCCCGGCCTTCCAGGAGGAGCGACAGCTTGTGCGTCACGTCGTCCGCCTTCGGCCGGTCGGGCGCCTCGTAGTCGATGCCGCCCACCCGGCTGCCGCCCGCCAGCTTCATGCGCTCGTCGAGCATGCGGCCCTTCACCTCGAGCTTGAACTCGAACTTCGCGAAGAGCGACCGCACCTCGCCGATCTCGGTGTTGAACTCCTGCGCGTCGAAGTCGGTGGCGACCGCCTCGGCGTAGACCTCGCGGGCGCGGTGCTTCTCGAGCTTGGCGCTCAAGAGCCGCACCCTGCCCTGCAGCTCGGCGCGCAGCGCCTCGCCGCGCGTCACGTTCTCGCGGGAGAGCGCGAGCGCGCTCCGATGCGTCTCGAGCGTCTGCTCGAGCTGCGCCAGCGTCTCCTTCTGGACGTTGTAGAGGTCGATCTTGTCGGAGACGTCGCGCTCGACTTCGCCGCGCGGGTAGGTGGCGCCGCCGATCACGAAGCGCTCCGCGCCGCTCGCCAGGAGCGACTGCGCCTTCTGAAGGCTCTTGTGCAGGCGCTCGAGCGCCGCCTTGCGGTCGCCCGTCTCGCGCTCCAGGTGGTTGACCTCGACCTCCGCGCGGATCGACTGCTCCTTGAGGTCGCGCACCTCGCCCTCGAGCGATTGGACGCGGTCCTCGATCCGACGCAGCTCCGCGCTCATGCCCTGGAACTCCTCGAGCTTCTGCTCGACCTGCGCCTTGCCGTGCCGGAACCACGTGACGAGCTGGTCCTTGCCGCACCACCAGCCGAGCGCGCCCGCGGCGAGCGCGCCGAAGAGCACGGTCTTGCCGATGAACCTGAACATCTCTGGATCCTCCGTTTCGGGAAGTGGAATGAATGAACGAGGGGGTCACGCGATCGCGCGGACCGGAGCGAGCGACTGGCGGCGCGCCGTGCGCCACGCGTCGACCACGCCCCAGATCCACGGGACGATCAGCCAGAAGGTCAGGAGCACGAGCAGCGCCTTGCGCCACTCGCCGTTCCACGCCTGGCCGGCGCCGGGGAGCAGCAGGCTCGCGGCGGCCGCGAGCCAGGGACGTATCGGCGAGCTCGAGGCGAGCGTCCCGTCGACCCGCACGAGCTCCTCGCCGCAGTGCGGGCAGCCGACCGCCTCCGGCCGCAGGAGCGGCAGCCTTCCTCCGCAGCTCGCGCAGAACGGCGCGAGACGGGGGGCTCGATCGACGAGGGCGAGCGCCAGGGCGGTCATGGCTTCGTTCCGATCTCCTTCCGTCAGCGCCGCGTCTCGTGCGCGACGAGCAGGCTCGTCGCCAGGAGCGCGAGCGGGGCGAGCGCGCGGCCCGGCAGCGCGAGGAACCCGCCGCGCTCGAAGACCGTCGCCGCGATGCAGCCGAGCCCGACGATCAGGAAGAGCGTGTCGTCGGCGCGGATCGGCGCCTTGCCGCGCGCGTGGCCGTCGCTGCGGTTCTGCGCCAGCCGGTAGGCGTCGAAGAGGCTGAAGACGAAGAGGAAGGCGCCGAGCAGCGGCGTCATCCACGGCGCGTGGCGCAGCAGGACGGCGCTCGCGAAGAAGAGGGCGCCGCGCAGCCACCGCCCCGCGTAGGCCTGGCCGAGGCCGGGCATCAGCGAGAGGAAGGCGGCGAGCCACGGCGAGCGGGGCGCCGCCGGCACGGCGGCCGCGACGCTTCGCAGCTCGGCGTGGCAGCGCTGACAGAAGTTGCGCACGCCATCGAGCGTGCGGCAGCCTGCGCAGAGGTGGAGGCCGCAGGTCACGCAGCGCGCGATCGCTTCGACGCTCGGGTGCGAGGCGCAGACGAGGGTCACGCTCTTCCTCCGGCGTCGCGCGCGGCCGGAATCTTCCGGTCGTGCGGCACGACGACGGGGGCCCCAGAATCAACCCTCGTGCCTGCGGGCGAGCGCCGTTCTCCGGGCGGCGCCGTTGCGCAGCGAGTCGGCGAGGCGGCCGCTTTCCGTACGCTCGTCAGGATTCCTGACGGCGCACGACGGCCGGTTCGGCGATCGGCGCCGCGTTGCCGCGAGCGAGCTGGTGCCGCTGCCGCTGACGCCGCCGCGCCGTGAGCAGCGCCGCCGCGACCGCCGAGCTCGCCCAGACCGCGAGGCTGGCCAAAGAGAGACCGGCGCCCGCGAGCAGGAAGGCGATGACCGCAAGGGCGACGATGCCGAGCAGCAGATGGCCGGCGTACATCACGCCGAGCCCCGGCACGATCGACAGGAAGAAGGCGCGTCGCGGCGACGCGAGCGGCGCCTCGACGGCAGCGGGGCGCACCGGTCGGGTCGGACGCTGCGCCTTCCACGCCGCGGCGCCGACGACCGCGTCGTGCAGCGGCCGGCCGAGCGCCGACATCCTGCCGACGAGGTCGAGGACGACGAGCCACGCGAGCCCGGCTCCCGCCATCCCGGCCGTCGTCGCGCCGTGGCGGAGTCCGGCGCACTCGAGGATCTCGCGCAGCGCGTGCGCGAGCGTCGGCATCAGCAGCACGATGCCCGGCACGAGCAGGAGCGTCCGGAACGCCGCGCGCACGAGTCCGAGGTCGCGGCCGTCGCGCCGGCAGAGCCGCAGGCTCAGCCACCGCTTGCCGACCGTCCGCCCGCCGCGCGCGTCGGAGATCGTGACGTAGACGAGCGCCGCGACGAGACAGCCGCCCGCGAGCGCCGCCGTCTTCCACGGCGCGTCGCAGTGGAGCTCGGGCGCGGCCGTCCGCCGCAGGCGCGCGACCATGCCGGCGCCCGCGGCGTCGGCCGGCACTGCGCCGACCAGCGCGCGCCCGGCCACGACGAAGAGGCGCAGCGCCAGCTCGACGGCGGCGACGTCGACGAGGAACGCCAGGAGCCGCCGCACGCCGCCGGCCGGCCGGAGCACGAGCTCGGTCGGCAGCTCCTGCGGGAGCACGTAGGTCGTGCCGCCCTCGTTCACGCGCACGGGCGGCGGATCGGCGCCGCCCTGCGGGTCGCGGCCTTCGGCCAGGCGCTCGAGGTCGGCGAGGAGCGCCGAGTAGCTCTGGTACCGCAGGTCGGCGCTCTTCTGCAGGAGGCGGTGGATCACTCGCTCGAGGCCGACGCTCACTCGCGCGTTCAGGCTGCGCAGCGGCCGCGGCTCCTCACGAAGGTGCTTCATGATCACGGCGACCGGCGTCTCGGCCTCGTGCGGCGGCGCGCCGCCGAGCACGTGGTAGAAGGTCGCGCCGAGCGAGTAGAGGTCGGCGCGATGATCGACCCGCTCGCCACGGCCCTGCTCGGGCGCCATGTAGTGCGGCGTGCCGAGGATCTCGCCGGTCACGGTGAGCTGCGTCGTCGAGTCGACGGCCTTCGCCAGCCCGAAGTCGGCGACCTTGACCACGCCGTCGGTGCGCAGCACCAGGTTGCCCGGCTTGACGTCGCGGTGGGTGATGCCGACTTTCGCCGCCGCCTCGAGGCCGCGCGCCGCCTGCTGCAGGAGCGCGATCGCCTGATCGGGCGCGAAGCGGCCGCGCTGCGCCGCCGCGAGAAGGTCGTCGCCCTCGATCAGCTCCATGGCGAGCCACGGCGTGCCGCGCTCGATCCCTGAATCCAGCAGTCTCACGATGTTTTCATGGTGCAGCGCCGACACGGCGCGCGCCTCGCGCTGGAAGCGCGAGACGAAGTCGGGGCGCGACTGGAGCCCCGGATGGAGGATCTTGAGCGCGACCTCGCGCGCGCCGTCGCGCGCCCGGTAGACGGTCCCCATCCCGCCCTGGCCGAGGACCGCGACGAGCTCGAACCGGCCGAGGCGGCCGCCGACGCCGCCCTCCAGCACCGCGGTCGCGGCCGGCGACGCCGCGGCACGCGACGCCGCGGAGGCGGTCGTTCCCGACGGTGCGCCGCTCTTCGGCGGCGGATCGGGCGCGCCGAGCCGCGGCACCGCGTTCGTCTCGCGGCAGTCGGGACAGACGACCTCCCGCGTCGAGCCATCGACGGAGAGGAGCCGACCGCAGCGGCAGAAGAAGCGGGTCTGTCCCGACAAGGCGAGGCTCAGTCTTGCGGCTTGAGGTCGAAGACGCGGATCTTGTCGTAGAGCGTGATGCGCGCGACTCCCAGGATCTCCGCCGCCCGCGTCTTGTTCCAGCCGGTCGCGTCGAGGACGCGGCGGACGTGGTCGCGCTCGACCTGCTCGAGCGCGACGAGCTCGCGGCCGCCCGCGGCGGGAGCGGCCGGCGCGGGGCCGAGCGCCAGCGCCTCCGGCTCGATCGCCGGCCCGCGCCCGAGCAGCAGCGCGCGCTCGAGCGCGTTGCGCAGCTCGCGCACGTTGCCCGGCCAGGGCTGCTGGCGCAGACGATCGAGCGCCGCGGGCGCGAGCGGACGTCCCGGCCGGCCGGTCGCTCGCGCGATCTCGTCGACGAGGAACGCCGCGATCTCGTCGAGATCGTCGAGGTGGTCGCGCAGCGGCGGCGTCCGGATCTCGACGACCTTGAGCCGGAAGAGGAGGTCGGTCCGGAACGCCCCTTTCGCCACGGCCGCGTCGAGATCGCGGTTCGTCGCGGCGACGAAGCGGACGTCGACGCGCACCTCCTCCTGGCCGCCGACCCGGAAGAAGCGCTTCTCCTCGAGCAGGCGCAGCAGCATCACCTGCACGTCGCTCTGCAGCTCGCCGACCTCGTCGAGGAACAGGGTCCCGCCGTCCGCGAGTTCGACCAGCCCGATCCTTCGGGCGAGCGCGCCGGTGAAGGCGCCCTTCTCGTGGCCGAAGAGCTCGCTCTGCACGACGTGGGAGGGCAGCGCGCCGCAGTTCACCGCGACGAACGGCCCGTCGCGGCGGCGGCTCGCGTCGTGGACGCCGCGCGCGACCAGCTCCTTGCCGGTGCCGCTCTCGCCGGTCACGAGCAACATCGCGTCGATCTGCCCCGCCTTCGCCACCATCTCGCGCAGCCGCTCCATCGGCTCCGAGCGGCCGACCAGCCGCCGGATCGGCGCGTTGCGCTTCAGCTGCTCGTTCTCCCGCGCGAGGCTCTCGCGCTCGGAACGGGCGTCGGCGGCCAGCCCGATCTGGCGCGCCGCGGCGTTCAGGAAGGCGACGTCGTCAGGCAGCACCGGGCTCTGGAGGCCGCGCGCCGCGACGTAGAGCACGCCGACGCGGCCGCGCAGCGGGATCGGGGCGCAGGCGATGCGCAGGCTTCGAGCGGCGGCCACGCTCTTGGCGGCCGCGAGCGACGGCTCGGCCTGGACGTCGTTGGCGAGCACCGCCTGCCCGCTCGAGAGGACGCGCCGCACGACCGTCTTGCTGTAGGGGGGCGGCTCGCCCTCCTTCGCGTGGGCGGCGACGATCGAGAGCTCCCCCGGTTGCGGCCCGATCAGCACGTGGCCGAAGTCGAGCGGCAGGGCGTCGAGGATCGTCCGCAGCGCGCCGCGCAGCATCGCGGCGACGCCGTCCGATTCGCCGATCACGCGCAGGATGCCGTAGATCGCGTCGAGGTGGCGGCGGGCGAGCTCGGGCTCGAGGGCGGCCGGCGAGTAGCTCGACTGCGCGGCGTCGATGGCGAGCTCGACGTCGTCGGCGCCGACGTAGCAGGTCTTGAACGCCTTCGCCTCCGCGCCGATCTCCTCGACGCGCAGGAGGACGCGGCCGACGACGACGGTGTCTCCGTCCTGGAGCCGCGCCTCGCGGACGCGCGTGCCGTTGACGTGCGTCCCGTTGGTGGACTGGAGATCGACGAGCGCGAGGGCGTCGCCGTCGGGACGGATCTCGCAGTGGATGCGCGACACGCCCTCCTCGTCGAGCCGCAGCTCGCACTCGGGTGCGCGGCCGACGCGCAGCGGCCGGCCCACCTCGCAAACGTGGTGGCCGCCGCCGCGATCGGTCCAGGCGAGCCGCAGCCGGACGGGCGGCACGAGCTCACGCCTCGCCGCGAAGGCGCGGGTGGGGGGCGTCGTCGCGCTCGCGCGCCAGGAGCGCGATCGCCGACTCGATCTTGTGGAGGCCGGCCGGCAGGAGCCGCCAGTAGCGCAGCTCGTCGCGCAGCTCGTCGCGCAGCGCCTCGAGCTCGGCGAGCTCGACCTCGCCGTGGAAGAGTCGCAGCGCGCAACCGCCCTCGCTCAGGTGGGCGACCTCGATCAGGAAGGCGTCGAGCGAGAGCGCGAGGTAGTGCGCTCGCTGCATCCAGAGCGGCACGTCGGCGACGCCGATCGGCTGCTTCGCCCGCGCGAGCGTCTCGACCGGGATCCACGGCTCTCCGCCGACGCTCGGCAGGAAGACGCGCACGCGGTCTGTTCGCGCCTCGACCACGAGCCCGAGCTCGTGGGGGATCTTCAGGCTCTCGCGGCAATCGGCGTCCCGGCAGAGGACGACGTCGCCGACCGCCGCGGCGCGCGCGACCGTGGAGGGTCGGTCCATGGGAGGGGGAAGACTACTTCCCGGAGCGTCGGGCGTGACCCCTCCTCGGCACGCGCCCCCGCGCGTCCTCACGGCTGTGCGGCGTTGGCCTCCACCCACCGCATGCGCAGGTCGGCGAGCACGCGCCGGAGGAACTCCTCCTCCTCGTCGGTCAGGTTGCCCTTCGTCTTCTCCTCGAGCATGGCGACCAGATCGACGACGCTCTTGGCGCGCTCGAGGTCGACTTCCTCCTTCTTGTGCGTGATCGGGTTCTCCATCGCGCCGAGCAGGATCTGCGCCTGCGTCGCCAGCCCGACCAGCAGCCCCACGAAGCTCGACGGGTCGAAGCGCGTCTCGTCGCCGCCTTCCGGACGGTCCATCGGTTCCTCTCCTTCGCCGCTCATCTCGCGGCCGCGCGCGACGCGGGCGGCGCCGGCTGCACCGCGCGGTCGCGGCGGTACTTGAGCGCCGCCGCGACGAAGTGGTCGAAGAGCGGGTGGGCCTTCGTCGGCTTGCTCCTGAACTCGGGGTGGTACTGGACGCCCACGAACCACGGGTGGTCGGTGCGCTCGATCACCTCGGCGAGGTGGAGGCTCGAGTGCTCGCCGGTGACGACGAGGCCCTGCTGCTCGAGCGCCGCCTTGTAGGCCGGATTGAACTCGAAGCGGTGGCGGTGGCGCTCGTGCACGAGCGGCGCGCCGTAGGCGTCCATCGCGCGTCCCGGCTGGAGCGAGCAGGGCTGCGCGCCGAGCCGCATCGTCCCGCCGAGGTCCGTCACCTTGCGTTGCTCGTCGAGCAGGCTGATCACCGGGTGGGGCGTCGCCGGGTCGACCTCGGTCGAGTTCGCCTGCGCAAGGCCGCAGAGGTTGCGCGCCGTCTCGATCACGGCGATCTGCATCCCGAAGCAGAGCCCGAAGTAGGGGATCTTCTTCTCGCGCGCGTAGCGCACGGCCGCGATCTTTCCCTCGACGCCGCGCTTGCCGAAGCCGCCCGGCACGAGGATGCCCGAGACGCCGCCGAGCGTCTGCTCGACGCCCTGCTTCTCGATCTCCTCCGCCTCGACCTTCCGGAACTTCACGCGCGTCTTGTGGCGGATGCCGGCGTGGGCGAGCGACTCGTAGATCGACTTGTAGGCGTCCTGCAGGGCGATGTACTTGCCGGCCACGCCGATCTCGACCTCGTGCTCGGGGTTGCGCACCTGCGCGACGATCGCCTCCCAGTCGGAGAGATCGGCCTGGTGCGACGGGAAGCCGAGCCGCCGCGCGATCGTCTCGTCGAGCTTCTGGTCGCGCAGCACGAGCGGCACCTCGTAGATCGAGAAGTCGACGTCCTTCTCGACCAGCACGCCGTCGCGCGGCACGTTGCAGAAGAGCGAGATCTTCTTGAGCATCTCCTCGGTCGGGGCGATCTCGCAGCGGCAGATCAGGATGTCGGGCTGGATGCCGATCTCGCGCAGCTTGCCCACCGACTGCTGCGTCGGCTTGGTCTTGAGCTCCGCGCTCGTGCGCAGGTAGGGCAGCAGCGTCAGGTGGATGTAGAGCGCGCTCTCCGGCCCCTCCTCGAGGCGGTACTGCCGGATCGCCTCGAGGAACGGCAGGCTCTCGATGTCGCCGACCGTCCCGCCGATCTCGGTGATCACGACGTCGACCTCGGGGCCGACGAGCTTCTCGATGGCGCGCTTGATCTCGTCGGTGACGTGCGGGATCACCTGCACCGTCTGTCCGAGGTATTCCCCCGCCCGCTCCTTGCGCAGGATCTCCTGGTAGATGCGGCCGGTGGTGTAGTTGCAGTCGCGCGTGAGCGGCGCATTGCAGAAGCGCTCGTAGTGGCCGAGGTCGAGGTCGGTCTCGGTGCCGTCGTCGAGCACGTAGACCTCGCCGTGCTGGTAGGGGCTCATCGTGCCGGGGTCGACGTTCAGGTAGGGGTCGAGCTTCTGGATCCGCACGCGCAGCCCGCGCCGCTCGAGCAGCAGTCCGATCGACGCCGACGTGAGCCCCTTGCCCAGCGACGAGACGACGCCGCCCGTCACGAAGATGTGCCTGGTCATCGGACTGCTCCCTGCACGAAGCGACGATAGTCCTCGCGCGTGTCGATGCCGATGCCGTCGCGCGCCGTCACGATCGCGCGGATCCTGTGTCCGTGGAAGAGCCAGCGGAGCTGCTCGAGCCGCTCGAGCTGTTCGAGCGGCGCCGGCGGGAGGCTGCAGATCTCGAGCAGCATCTCGCGGCGGAACGCGTAGACGCCGCGATGCTTCCACGCCTCGGGCGGCTCGACGCCGGCGCGCGCGCCGTGCGGCACGACGCTGCGCGTGAAGAGCAGCGCGCGGCCGGCCGCGTCGAGGACGACCTTCACGACGCTCTCGCTTCGCAGCTCGGCATCGCTCTTCACGGGCGTCGCCAGCGTCGCGATCGAGCAGTCGAACTCCCGCTCGAGCCCGTCGACGAGCCGGTCGAGGTCGTCGGCGTCGATCTCGGGCTCGTCGCCCTGGACGTTCAGCACGATGTCGTGATCGAGGAGCGTGCGCGCGACCTCGGCGACGCGGTCGGTGCCGCTCGCGTGGTCGGGCGAGGTCATCGCCACCTCGCCGCCGAAGGAGCGGACGGCCCGAACGATCCGCTCGTGGTCGGTGGCGACGACGACCCGCTCGATCCGGCGCGACCGCTTCACCCGCTCCCAGACGTGCTCGACCAGGTACTTGCCGGTCTCCCGCAGCAGCGCCTTCTCCGGAAGGCGGGTCGAGCCGAGCCGCGCCGGGATGACCGCGGCCGCCCTCACGGCGCGCCGCCCTTCCGGGCGACGCGGCGCTTCTGCTCGTTCAAGTCGAAGAGCCGCTGCTGCACCTCGTAGAAGAAGAACGGATCGCGGTTGGCCGTCTCCCGGCGGAAGTCGACCGTCTCGTTGAAGGCCTGCTGGACGGCGTGCGCCAGGGCGTTGAACCGCTCCGCGAGCTCCTTCGGCGGCCGCCGCGGCAGCGTGAAGGCGCGCCGCTCGCCGCCGATCGTGACGGTGAGGCGGCGGAGCACGAGCGCCGGGTCGGCCGGCCGGATCGCCGGCAGCGGAGCCGAGGCGGGGAGGAATCCGTCCTGCTCGAGCTCTTGAAGCAGTTCGTCGACGCACGCGGCCGGGATCCGCTTGATGCCGCTGCTGCGCAGCGCCGCGGCCTCGCTCGCCGCGGCGGGATGATCCTCGCTCACGAGCCCGAGCATGCGCGGCGGGTCGTAGCTCAGGTTCTCGATCGTGACGACGGTCGCCTCGCCTCGCGGAAAGCCGTCGATCCACGGACCGTCGGAGGCGCGCTCGAAGCTCGAGTTCGATCCGGCGCAGCCGCTGCACGCGGCGACGAGTCCGGCGACGAAGCTGCTGAACGAGAGGACGTCAGCGCGGCGGCGCGAGACGATGCGACGGGGCATCGCGCCAGAGTAGCGCGCAGCGATCACGTTGTAGACTCGTGCCCCATGCCGGCCTCGAAGAAGCCGACCCTGCGCCGCATCTTCGTCTACGCGAGCGGCGCGATCGTCTTCCTCCTCGCCCGGCCGACGCCGCTCTTCTTCGGCATCGGAGCGACGCTCTGCGTTTCCGGCGAGCTGCTGCGCATCTGGGCGTGCGGCCATCTGCGAAAGAACAAAGTGGTCGTGAAGAGCGGTCCCTACGCGCACGTGAAGAATCCCCTCTACCTCGGCACGTTCCTCATCCTGATCGGGATGGTGCTCGCCGCGAGCCATCCTGCGCCAGGCAGCCCGAGCCGCTACCTGCTGCTGCTCTTCCTCCCCTTCGCGCTCGGCGTCTTCCTCCTCTACTACCTCCCGCACAAGTTCCGCGTCGAAGGCGAGCGGCTGCGGCGGCGCTTCGGCGTCGAGTGGGACGACTACGACCGGCGCGTGCCCGACTTCGTGCCGAGCCTCTTCCCCCGCGTCCGTGACGAAGGGCGGTTCGACGCCGCGCTCGTCGCCGAGAACAGCGAGATCGGCACGGCGCTCTTCGTCGCCGTCGGGCTCGCGGCGATCGCGTGTCGCTTCCTGCCGCTGCCCCTGCCGTTGCCATGGTGAGCGGACCGGGCGCCGCGAGCGCGGCCGGCCGCTCGGCGGCGCTCCCCACGCGAGGGGAGCTCGAGCTCGGCGCACGCCGCGTGATCCACCCCGGCAGCGCCACCAAGGCGTCGGTCCGCGTCTTCGACGGCGCCGGCCGCCCGCTGCTCGTCAAGGACGTCCGTCGGCTCCATCCCCTCGCCCGGGCGATCTACGGGCGGCCGGTGCTGCGGCGGGAGGAGCGGGCGCTGCGGGCGCTCGACGGGACGCCGGGGGTGCCGCGGCTGCTGGGACGGATCGACGGCGACGCCCTCGCGCTCGAGTATGTCGAGGCCGAGCCGCTGCGCGGCGCGCTCGCTCCCGAGCGGCTGCGCCGCGCCTGCGCCGCGCTCGGAGCCCGCGTCGCGGCGCTCCACGAGCGCCGCGTCGTCCATCTCGACCTCCGGCAGAAGCGCAACATCCTGGTCGACGCGGCGGGGGAGGTGTGGCTCGTCGACTTCCAGTCGGCCCTCGTGCTGGGCGCGAGGGGCTGGCGCGGGCTCCTCTTCCGGCTGCTGTCGCCCTTCGATCGCAGCGCCGTCCTCAAGTTTCGAGCGCGCTACGTCCCCGACCTGCTGAGCGATGCCGAACGGGCGAAGGCGCGCCGCGCGCGGCTCCTCGGCCGCCTCTGGATCTTCCACCGCTTCGGTCCGCTGCTGCGCTGGCTGCTCGGCCGCGGCCGCGCGCACGCGCGGTCGCCTTGACTGACGTCGCCCTCCGAATAACATCTCGACCCGTCGCACCGCTCCGCGTCGGAGATGCGTGCGCGATCGAGGCTCGGGGTTTGGCGGCTCCGAGCGCCGCGATCGTGGGAAGGCCTGCTGGCGGCAGGCGAGACGTTCGTCCGGGTCCGATTTGGGGAGGGGCGATGAAGATTCTCGGAAACGTCGAGCGCTACCTCGTGCTCGGCATCGTCGTCGTGATCGGCACGATCCTCGTCGTCGCGATCACCGGTGCACGCGATCTGGAGAAGGAGCGGGCGACCCACGTCGCTGCCAAGACCGGCCCGGGTGGACCCGGCGGAACTGGCGGCAGGAAGGTCGACGCGAACTCGCCGCGCCGCGGCGGCGCCAAGCCGGCCCGCGAGGCGAGCCCCGAGGCCTCCGAGGCTCCACGCCCGGCACCTCCGCTCGCCGTCGATCCCGAGATCGGCAGGGCGCTCCGGGATCAGCAGGCCGCGATCGACGGGAAAAAGCTCGCGGGCTCCGGGCCACCAATCGCCCCCGCCCCGTCCGACGCGGTCCGCACCGGCGATCCAGGCGCGTTGAAGGTCGCCGATGCGCCCGAAGTGATCGACGAGTCGCGCGGCGCGGGCCCGACGCCGCTCAAGCGCGAGGATCCGCTCGCGGCCGTCACGCCGCCGGCCCCCGTCGTTCCGAACCATGAGCTCGCACCCCCGGCCGCGGCGACCGAGTACACGTACGAGGTGCAGAAGGGCGACACGCTCGAGCGCATCGCGCGGGCGGTCTGGGGCGACGGCCAGCAGTGGAAGGAGATCCTCGCGGCGAACCCGACGATCGGCGACGGCCACACGATCCGCCCCGGCGACAAGCTGCGGCTGCCGAAGGCGCCGACGCGCGAGAGCGCCGCCGTGACGACGGGCTCGGCGAACGCGGGAACGGCGGCACCGAGCGCCGGCAGCTCGACGGCGGCGACGACGACGTCGGCCGGCTTCAAGCGGGTCACGACTCAGGACGAGTACCACGTCCAGAAGGGCGACACGCTGATGAGCATCGCCGCCGCGAACTACGGGACGAAGGCGGCGTGGCGCCTGATCTACGACGCCAACTCGGAGCGGATCGCCGACAAGGATCGGATCAAGCCGGGCGTCGTCCTGAAGCTGCCGACGAACTGATCGGATCGCCCTCCTTTCCATCCGAACGACCGACGGCGGTCCCGTCGCGCGCAGCGATCCTGCGGCGGCGGGACCGCTCGCGCCTCCAGCAGAAGAGCGCGAAGAGCAGGTGGGCGAGCGCGACGAGCTTCACTTCGGAAGGAGATCGGCCCGGCGCGCCGCGGTGACGGCCGCGGTCCGCGACCCGGCGATCTCGGTGCTGCTGCCGGCGCGCGACGCCGGCCGCCACCTCGACGCCGCCGTCGGCGACGTGCTCGGACAGCGGGGCGTCGCGCTCGAGCTCGTGGCCGTCGACGACGGCTCGCGCGACGGGACGGGGGAGAGGCTCGAGGCGGCGGCCCGCCGCGATCGGCGGCTGCGGGTGACCCGGACGGGGGGGGTGGGGCCGGCCCGGGCGCTCGACCTGGCGCTCGCCGCCGCCCGCGCGCCGCTGATCGGACAGATGGAGGCCGACGACCGCTGCCCGCCCGATCGCTTCGCACGGCTCCTTCGCGCGCTGCGAGACCATCCCGACTGGCAGGGCGTCACCAGCCGCGCGACGATCTTCGGCGTTCGAGGCGAGGGCATGCGGCGCTACGTCGTCTGGCAGAACGGGCTCGTCGCGCCGGAAGCGATGGAGCGCGCCCGCTTCGTCGAGATCCCGGCGCTCCACCAGACCGGGCTCTACCGGCGCGAGGCGCTCGTCGCTCTCGGCGGCTTCCTCGGCGGCTCGGAGCGCGGCGGCTGGCCGCTCGACATCGACTTCTGGATGCGCTGGTTCGAGCGCCGGCTCGTCGCCGGCAAGGTCGCGCGCGTGCTCTATCGCTGGCGCCAGCACGCGCGGCAGTCGACGCGCTCGAGCCCGCTCCATCGAATGGACGTGTTGCGGCGCTGCAAGGCGCACTACTTCGCGCGCGGGCCGGCGCGGGGTCGACCGGTCGATCTCCTTTCGGTCGGCGCGACGCTCGCCGCGTGGGAGGTCGAGCTCGCGGCCGCCGGCAGCGCCGACGTGCGCGCGCTCTCCTGGCGTCCGGGATCGCCGCTGCCGCCGACGCGAGCCGGCGCTGTCCGCCTCTTCGTCTACGGCACCGTCGCGGCGCGCGAGCGCGCGGTCGCGGCGATCGGTGACCTCGATCCGGCGCGCGACTGGTTCGCCGGCTGACGGGAGCGTCGCATGGGGCTGCTCGCTCGCATCGTCGGCTGGTGGAGGTCGCCGCAGCGGCGGCTGCGGCGCGACGCGGAGCGCCGGCTCGACCTGCTCTTCGCCGATCGCGCGCTCCTTGCCGGCACGTCGCTGCGGCCCGACCACCGCGGCCGCTGCCAGCTCCTCGATCTCTCGCAGGCGCCGGCGCGGATCGGCTTCGGGATCGTGCGCCATCCCCGGCCCTACGCCTTCTCGCGCCAGGCGCACGAGGTGGTCGAGCTCTGGATCTACGACGTCGAGGCGCGGCGGCTCGAGCGCGTGAAAGGGGTCAATCTGACGCGGGAGCGCGGCGGCGACGGCGATCCGCCGCTCTTCGGCCCGGACGTCTGACGCCTCAGCGGCTCGCGGCGACCGGGGTGCCGAGCCGGGCGAGGACCGCGTGCACTCTCATCAGCAGCTGCGGGAACGAGCAGCTCATGAGGTCGGGGGCGGCGAGGTCGTCCCAGGTCTGCTCGGGCAGAGCGACGAACTCGGCGCAGAGCTCCGGATCGAAGTGCTTGCCGCTCGCCTCGCGCAGGAAGGCGACCGCCTCGCGGTGGCCGCAGGCGCGCTTGTAGGAGCGATCGCTGCGCAGCGCGTCGTAGACGTCGACGATGGCGAAGAGGCGCGCGCCGAGCGGGATCTCCTTCCCCTTGAGGCCGCGCGGATAGCCGCTGCCATCCCACCGCTCGTGGTGGGCCCACGGGATCTCGGCGGCCGCGCGCAGCCGCGCGATCCGCCGCACGAGGTCGCGGCCGATCTGCGGATGGGTCCGCATCACGTCCCACTCCTGCGGCGTGAGCTCGCCGCTCTTGAGGAGGATCGAGTCGGGGATCCCGATCTTGCCGAGATCGTGCAGCAGCGACCCTCGATGGATCGCGCGCAGCTTCGGCGCCTCGACGGACGCGACGACGGCAAGGAAGAGCGTCCAGAGCGCGACGCGGTGCGAGTGGCCCGCCGTCTCCTGCTCGCGCGTGTCGAGCGCGAGGATCAGCGCCTGCAGCGTCTCGTCCTCGCCGAACTCCGGCGGCGGCACGCGCCGCCCGCGCTCGCACAGCTCCGCGAGGAGCTTCGGCAGCTGGTCGAGCTCGTCGACGAAGACGACTTCGTCGGCGCCCGCGCGCCAGACCGATCGCGTGAGCTCGGCGTCGCGCTCGATCCCGACGACGACGACCGGGACGTCGGAGACGGCGGCGACCGAGGCGATCGCGTCGACCGCGCCGCGCCCGCCGGCGAGGATCAGCCCCGCGTCGGCCGGCTCGCTCGACTGCGCCCGACGGATTCCGGCCGCGGCGAGACGATCGAGCAGCTCGGCTCCGGCCGATTCATCGCCGATCAAGCGGACGGAGAGCGGATGGCTCACGCCAGCCTCCACGACGGATCCTCGAACGCCCACGCTCCTCCTTCGTACTCCAGGCGCGTTTCCTTGAGCGTCGGCCGAGTCGAGGCTCCGACCCCGACTCCGCGTGGATACGATGTCGGAGACGGCGGTTCTCCGTCGGGAGGGGCGATCGGAGTGGCCTCGGGAAAAGAGTTGCCTGCGTTCCAGGCCCTGACCTTCGACTGCTTCGGCACGCTCATCGACTGGGAAGAGGGGATCCGGAAGGCGGTCGCCGACGAGGGGCTGCTCGAGCCGATCCAGGCGCGCTGGAGCGAGCTCCTCGAGTTCCGGGAGAAGAAGGAGGCGGAGTGGGAGGCCCTCCCCTACCGCCACTACCGCGAGATCCTCTCGGTGAGCCTGCGCGAGTCGTTCACGCAGGTCGGCGCGACTCTCGACGAGCCGACGGCGCTCAGGATCGCCGACTCGCTGCCGCGCTGGCCGCCGTTTCCCGACACGGTGAGCGCGCTGCGCCGGCTCGGGAGCGTCTACCCGCTGCTCCTGCTCACGAACGTCGACCGCGCGCCGCTCCACGCGCTCATCGAACGGCTCGGAGTCCCGTTCGCCGAGCTCGTGACGGCCGAGGACGTCCGCTCCTACAAGCCGGCCGCCGTCCACTTCCAGGAGGCGCGGCGGCGGCTCGGGCCGCGCGCGGTCGGGCAGCTCCACGTGGCGGTCTCGCCCTTCCACGACCTCGATCCGGCGCAGAAGCTTGGAATCCCGACGGCCTGGATCAATCGCAAGGGCGCGCGGCTTCCCGAAGGGATCACGCCGCTCCACGTCACGAAGGACCTGCTCGAGCTCTGCAAGAAGCTCGGAGTCTGAGAGCGATGGCAGGGAAGACGGCGCGCTCACGCGGACGACCGAGGGCCCGCCTGGGCGTGATCGGCGGCAGCGGGCTCTACGAGATCCCGGGCGCCAAGGTCGTCGCGGAGGTGCGGGCCCGGACGCCGTGGGGGATGCCTTCGGACGCGATCTCGATCGTCGAGGTCGGCGGCGAGCCGGTCGCCTTCCTGCCGCGGCACGGGCGCGGCCACCGTGTGCTGCCGGGCGAAGTGAACGTCCGGGCGAACCTCTGCGCCTTGAAAGAGCTCGGCGTCGAGCAGGTCGTCGCCTTCTCGGCGGTGGGGAGCCTGAAAGAGGAGCTGGCTCCCCTCGACTTCGTCGTGCCGCGCCAGCTGATCGACCGCACGCGCCATCGGCCCGACACCTTCTTCGGCGACGGCATCGTCGGCCACGTCGCCTTCGCCGACCCCTTCTGTCCGCGCCTCGCCGGGTTGGTCCAGTCGGAGCTTCGCTCCCGGAGGCTGCCGGGCGGACAGGAGGGCGAGACGCTGGTCGTGATGGAGGGGCCCGCCTTCTCGACGCGGGCCGAGAGCCATCTCCATCGCTCGTGGGGCGCGGGGCTCATCAACATGTCGGCGCTCCCCGAGGCGAAGCTCGCGCGCGAGGCCGAGCTCTGCTACGCGCTCGTCTGCATGGTCACCGACTTCGACTGCTGGCGCGAAGGGGAGAGCGACGTCGAACTGCAGATGATCCTCCGGAATCTCACCGCGAACGCGGACCGCGCTCGCTCGCTGCTGCCGGCTCTCGTGTCGAGGCTCACGACGGCGACGCGCGACTGCTCGTGCCCCGAGGCGTGCCGCCAGGCGATCATCACGTCGCCCGATCGGCAGCCGCGACGCACCCGAGCGAAGCTCGCGCGGCTCCTACCGAAGTATTTCGGCGAGTCGAGAAGCGAGTAGGGATCCCACGTAGGTCGAACGAGTCGCGTGCGTCGGGTGCGCGGCCACTCGCCCATCGTCGACGATGAGCGGATGCTCAGGCGCCGCACGCGCACGCGTCCGTTGAACGTGACCGAAGGGTCGAGCTTCAATCGGCTGCGCCGGCGACAGTTACGTCGATCGATCGAGCAAGCTCGCGCCGGGCGTCGGCGGCACAGCCTTTGTTCAATCGCTCGCCAACCCCTCGGTGAGTGAGGATCGGCCTCTCGGTTGGATCAGGTACAAGGCTAAGCCCGGTTTCCTTTGCGGCACTGGGGCTGCTCTTCGCACCTTGGGGTTCCTAGACCTTCCGACCCGAAGCGAATCGTCGGGTCTTCCTCCTTCGAAGGGGTCGGACGCGGCTGATCAGCAGCGTCCGACCCCGCCGTGTTTCCAACGCCGCCGGTCGCGGCGGTCTCCCCGGCGCCCATTCGTCTCGTTTCGAGTCGAACGCGGACTCGCGCGACGCCGGTATGGTGGCCCGCCCCTGGGGCCCAGTGGAGGCAGGAGACCGATGCGAAATCCAGGATGGACCGCGCTCCTCTCGTTGCTGCTCGGCGCGTCGCCGAGCGCGCTCGCGCAGGAGTCGCTCGCCGACCGCTTTCCGTCCGACGCCATCGTCTACGTCGAGGTCGACACCCACCGTCTCGTGGACGGCGCCCTCTCGCTCGACCTCGTGAAGCTGCTCGATGAGGCGCAGGTCCAGGAATTCCTGAAGCCCCTCGCCGGGCAGCTCCCGGCGCCGATCTCGACGCAGGGGCTGCGTCAGCTCATCGACTCCGTGCCGTGGCGGAGCTTCGTCGACGGCCGGATCGAGATCGCGCTGCGCGGCGTGCACGTCGAGTTCGGCGACCAGACCTTCGACGTCTCGCCGGCCCATCCGATCGACGCGCGCCAGCTCAATCGCCTGCTCGGCCTCGCCGCGCGCCATGCGACCAGCGACGAGGAGAACGCGCCCGCGATTCAGGTCTCCACGGACGTGGTGGCGCGCATCGACGCCGGCGACGCCTTCGACGGCTGGTTCCACGAGATGCTGGGCCACCTCGACTCGATGGGCGTGGAGCACCAGGTCGAGAGCGAGAAGCTCGCGGGCCGCGACGCGACGCGGATCAAGATCGCCATCGGCGGCGGCGACGCGCCGACGCAGTGGTTCCACGTCGTCCGCGACGGCAAGCGGTGGTGGATCGGCGGCTCGGCCGCGACGCTCGAGCGCTGCCTGAAGGGAGGCGGACAGGATTCCCTCGCGCGCTCGCGCGCCTTCCAGAACTTCCGCGCGCAGGTGAGCGGCGGCGACCCGGCCGTGCTCGCCTACGTCAACGTCGCCAACGCGTCCCGCATCTTCGAGCGGCTCATGGCGCCGATCGTGAAGGAGGAGCTCGACCTCCTCGGCCTCTCCGAGGTCGAGGCGTTCGGAATGGCGTCGACCTTCGTCGCGGGAGGCGTGCGCGACTCCCTGGCGCTCACCTTCGCGGCGCCGCCGAAGGGGTTCCTCGGCCTGCTCGACTGCACCGAAGGCGGCTTCGAGTTCCTGCGCAAGGCGCCGCTCGAGACCGGCTTCTACGTCGGCGCGAGGCTCGACGCCGAGGCGTTCGTCGATCGCCTCGCGACCGTGACGGAGGATCTCTTCCCGGGCACCGGCTCGAGCCTCGAGAAGGCGCTCGCCGAGGCGAGCCGCGAGATCGGCATGGACGTCCGCCAGGAGCTGCTCCCCGCCTTCGGCGATGAGCTCGGCGTCTACCTCACCGCCCCCGGGGCCGGCAGCGTGATCCCGGAGGGCATGCTGATGATCAAGGTCGGCGACCGCGACCAGTTCGAGAAGGTGCTCGCGCGCGCGCTCAGCGAAGCGCGGCAGCACGGGGTCCAGGCCAACGAGATCAAGTCGATGCCCGATGGCTGCAAGGGCTGGACGATCGTCGCGTCGGGCGCCCCCGTGCAGCCGGCGATCGCGCTCACGAACGACCTCTTCTGCGTCTCGATCAACGTGATCTCGCTCAAGAAGTCGCTGCGCGAGATCCAGGGCGGACTCGAGAAGTGCGCCTGCGACAACGAAAACCTTCAACGCGTGCTGCAGGGCCTCACCGGCTCCAACTCGGCGAACGGGCTCTCGCTGCTCGGCTTCGTCGACCTGCGCCGACTCGTCGAGTTCGGCTACCAATTCGTGCCGATGGCGGCCGCGCAGTTCGGGTCGTCGGGCGACTTGCCGCTCGACCTCGCGTCGATGCCGGAACCGGAGGTCGTCGCCAGCCACTTCACCGGCATCGGCTTCGCCGGTCGCAGCGACGAGAAGGGGCTCTCGCTCGCCTTCTTCACGCCGACCGGACTGCTGACGCAGGGCGCGCTGGCGATCCCGTGGCTGGCCGACCGGCACCACGCGCAGGTCACGGCAATGGAGCCGGTCGAGGTGCAGGTCGACGACGAGGTTCCGGGGCCGACGCCGCCGACCGCGGCGAGGCGAGGGACGGTTCGTTCGCTCGCCGAGCTCTTCGCCAACCTCGAGAAGGCGACCGGCGCGACGATCGACTACCCGGCGGAACTTGCCGACGTCGAGGTCGCCTACACGGCGCGCAGCGCTGACCTCGAGACGATCCTCCGGGAGCTCTCCGACCTCGCCGGCTTCTCGTTCACCGTGCGCGACGTCGACGGCGAGAAGCTCGTCGTGGTCTCGCACGGCTGAGCGCGGAACGAACGTTTTTCGCGTCGTTGGCGCCGGCCGCGGGTGTCGATATCAGGCAGGCCGTGGCACTCGAGCACCGCCTCCTGATCTTCGCCTTCCGCCGGCGCGCGCACGGCGTCGAGTACCTCTTCGAGCACCGCCACCCTCACGAGGAGTTCGCCTGGACGCCGATCCTCGCGGCGGTCGGGCCGGCCGAATCGTTCGACAGCGCGGTGCGGCGCAGCATGCAGGTCGAGTGGCGCGCGCCGCCGCCCGAGCCGCTGGTCGACCTCAAGGTCTGCGGACACCTGAGCGTCGGCGACCTCGACGTCGTCGACTGGGGCGTCGGCTACGGCGTGCGCCCGGCGTGGGATCCCGACGCCGGCCGGCTGCCGGTCCGGGCGGAGCTCATCTGGCGTCCGCTCCCCTCGGCGCTGAACCTCCTCGAGGAGGAATCGGCGCGTCGGGCGCTCTTCCGGCTGCACCTG
>Ga0247727_10000489_pt1 | contig 96219 bp, 16 predicted proteins | sample WisWelCaveWW1625_FD_202498 | JGI IMG/M metagenome (GOLD analysis project Ga0247727, IMG submission 202498) | Biofilm microbial communities from Wishing Well Cave, Virginia, United States - WW16-25 | ecosystem: Environmental > Aquatic > Deep subsurface > Groundwater > Cave microbial mat | place...
GTGATCGAGCACCCGATGCTTCGTGTGTCCGCCTGTCCAGTACCGCAGCGCCCTGCGGACATGCTGCCACGGACTACGCTTCCGCCCCGCCCTCAAGGGCGGGGTTACCTAATGCGCGAATGTCGAAGGTCGTAGGTCACAGTAACTTGTCGCTTGAAGCTTGCACCCGCTCTCGCTTTTCCTCGCGGCTCGGAGCTCGCGTCTCGCAACTTACGTTTCAGGCTCCGCCAGCCGCGCAATATGCTCGACGTGGCGACACGCTGCCCGCAGCTCCTCCTCCGTCAAGCGTTGCACAATCCACGGAAACGTCGATGCCTCCTCCGTGGCGAAATGATGCAACAAGAATTCCGCCAATGCCTCCGATGTCTCTCGCAGCGACTCCCACTCGCCTTGCTCAAGCGTTTCTCGCACGCGAGCCACATGCCGGGCAATCTCCTGATGCTCGATCATCAACGAGTATAGTGAACTAACCACCTCCTCCGTCTCCTCATCCATCAGGAACGGAAAGAGCCCTCGCTCCTCCTTGACCGCATGATGCGCAATCACTCCCTCCAGCCGATCGGCAACCTTCCGCACTTCATCCGGACGCCGTCCACCGACCGCATAGCCCAGCTCCTTGAGCATGCCGCGCATCATCTGATGATCACGCAGCAGCGCCGCAATCGGCTCCGGCCAGTCATTTGCGGATATCCCCAGCCCATGCATACCGCTTCACCTCAAGCATACGGATAGGGTCGGACCTCTGACGTTGGCCGGACTGCCCGGCGTGAGTCAGACCCCTTATGGCAATGACTCCGATCGTCTCTGCTCCCTTCAGCCAATCTACCAATGGGGTCAGGCACCTTCGGCGCCAGACCCCCTAAGCTACGACTCACGCTCCTCGCCCCGCTCGGCGAGACCGGCGAGCTTCTCGACGGAGCGGAACATCGACAGAAACATCGGCATCGTCAAGAGACCGGTGTTGGTGTTCTGCCGACTCGGATGGTACGACGCCACGACATGCACTGGCGCTCCCGGCAACCGATACGTCGCGCCATGTCGAAACGGATACTCCGACACCCGCGCGCCTCGCAGCCGCAAATACGTCTGATGCGCGATCTGCCCTAACGTCACCACCACACGTAGCCGCGACAACAACGTCAACTCCTCGGTAACGAACGGCGCGCACCGCGCAATCTCCTCAGGCAGCGGCTTGTTCTGCGGCGGAGCGCACCGCACCACCGCCGTGATATACACCGAGCGCAATTGCAGCCCGTCGTCCACCTCGATGGCATTAGGCTGACTCGCCCACCCCATCGTATGCAAGGCCGGGTAGAGGAAACTGCCGGAAGCATCGCCGGTGAACATCCGCCCTGTCCGGTTGGAGCCAAACCGCCCCGGCGCCAGCCCAACGAGCAGGATGCGCGCCTGCGGATCGCCGAAACCAGGCACCGGACGGCACCAGCAATCGGGACGCGCCGCGCGGATGTCGCTCAAGTATTGAACAAGCCGAGGACAGCGCCGACACGCGACCACACGCTCTTGCAGCTGATCGAGGCCTGTGATAGCTGAAGAGGACAGAATTCTATGCGCCTTCACAAAGGGACGCACGGATCGGCGTTGCAACGTAGGGACAGCGTAGCCCACCAAGCAGCTTGGGGACCAAAGCATCCTTCACCCCCGTCAAACACAGCCACTCGTTCTGTCCCTGATTCACCGTCCCCTCGTCTTCGGCTGCGAAGCGCGTCCCCACACGACTGCGCCGAGTGTCGTGTCCCCATCTCATCACGATGCATCGCACGGCGGGATCGTCTCGCGCAACAACTTCCGCTTGGCCGGGGTCAGCGTCAGCTCCAGCTTCCACGATGCCACCGCATGCGCATCCGGCCGCTTCATAAGCAACCACTCCTTGCCGGTGACCGGGCGACCGCCCTTGGCCGATGGCCGCCCACCCAATCGCACCAGCGCGAACGAGCCCTGTAGCCGACGACCATCCAGCTCAAACACCAACTTCCCCTGCTCCAGATCGCCGCCGGTCACGCGATATGTTCCACGATCCCACGTGACCACCGGACCGGCCCCGTAGCTTCCCTCAGGGATGATGCCTTCGAAATCGGCGTGTTCCACGGCGTGATCGTCGACCATGACGGCAAGACGTTTGTCGGCAGGATTCATGGATGGGCCCTTCGGCACAGCCCAAGACTTGAGGACACCGCTCATCTCCAGACGGAAGTCGAAATGCAGGCGGGATGCGTGGTGCTCCTGCACCACGAACTGCGACACTGACGGATGCTCAACTGACATCTGAACCTCGGCGGTCACGCGCTGGCAGTCTCTTCCCGCCTTCGCAGCAAACCTCTGGCGCTACCCGGAAGGCGAAGGTGTGTATTGCTGCAAAGCCCGCAGGGCGAAGCCGAATGCTTCGGCGCGGTTCCGCCCCGTGGACGGTCATTCACGATAGAGTCGCGGGCTGACCCGTGGGGCTCCACGTTGCTGCGATTCCTGCGTCTCCGCGTAAAATCTTCTGCGCGCCACGCACGACACAGAAACGCCGATGCGCGACGGCGCGACGCTAATGCCGCAACAGCTCGTTGATCGGCTGCGGCACCACCGGCAGCGTTTCGAGATTCCAGAATTCGCCGAAGTGCTCGGTGATCAGGTCGACCGCGGCCGGATCGTCGGTATCGATCAACCAAAAGACCTGTTTGGGCGAGGAGCCGACCACGCTGAATCGCTGTGCCGAACGGCAGCGCTCCTGGAGCACCGCGTCCTTGCCCTGCGCAATCCACTGCTTGCGCTTGGCCTGAATCTGCATCTTGGTCGACTCAGGCTTGGCCGTCGCGATAATCCACCACCACATCGTGGTCCCCTTCTTGTTGAGCCGCTGGAGCTCCTGCAGTATTGCGTCCATGCTCACACCTCCGCCCCTGGTAACGCTGGATATCGACGAGCACCACTCCTCCAGCTAACGCATGATTGCCGACCACTCTCATACCCGCTGACACACCGTACCCGAACGCATCCCGATACCCCCCCCGCCGTCATCGAGCTGCGGCGAGCGTCGCCTCATCCTTGCGGCTCATCACAGACGCGCCAGCCGCCGCCGGAAACTGCCGCCAGCTGCCGGCGCCACTGGATAACTTATCGGTATACACGACATCCGCATCATCCAGCGTCGGCGTGAACACCGCATACGCCACAGCCACCTGATCCGGCTTGTCACACACGAAGTAGTGCGCTACGTTCCGCGGAATGGTCACTACAGCCCCCTCCCGCAGCACCAGCACCGTCGTGCCCAAATATAACCGCCCCGAACCAAACAGCAGAATCGCCATCACATCATGATGCGGGTGCACATGGGGACGCTCGCGCCCCCGGATCTGCACGATGTGATAGCTCGCGGTCGCGGTGCGCTCGATCTCATCCACCCGCAACAACTCGCCCGGCGCCAGCCGATGCTCATCCAGAAACGTCTCCAGATACATCGGCGCCACCTGCTCGTTCCGCCACTGATGCACCACCAGCCCCTGCCGACCGGCGCAACCCACCACACACACCGATGCTACGATGAACCACAGTACTCGATGCATCATCACTCCTGACACTAACATCCTACGATGCCGCGACACCCGCCAACTCCACTGATGTCTGCTCCGCAGGAAATCCCGCCGCCTTCCACGCCTCGATCCCACCAATCATCTCCTTCACACGATAGCCCTTCGACGCCAGAAAGAACGCCGCCCTCGTGCTGAGGAGGCACGCAGCATCCCAACAGTAGGTCACGATCTCTTGATCGACGGGCAGCTCACGGTAACGATCGGCCAGCCGCTCGAACGGAATGGATCGAGCGCCAGGCACATGACCGGACTGATAACCATCGGCTGACCGCACATCAAGCACCGTTACCGGCTCGCCCAAATCGAGCAGTCGCTTGACGTTGTGCGGTCCAAGCTCAGCCGCCAACTTGGCTTGGAAATACAAGGCCAGTTGCTGGGGCGCCAGACCGCCGGATGCCGGACGAATGGTTCGTGAACGCTTGGAGGATTGCCGTGCAGCCTTGCGTGCTGAGCGTGCCATAAACTCTTCGTCTCCTTCTGCGGTTCTACACCGTCAAACAAACTTTCAAGATCTTCGCTGACTTGCGGAGCATACCAAGTGCATTGTAGCCGCCACTGCATAGCAACGCAAGTCCGCTGACACCCGTGCCGTGACGGATGTGAGAGTCCGAACGTAGGACGCGAAAACCCAAACGTTAGACGTGAACCGTGAACAGTGAGCGTAAGTAGTGAGCAGACGGATGACGGTCGTCCACGTCTGCCAACTAACCTTGCCTATCGCCTTCCGTCTGAGACCCGATGTTCTCGCATCTTGCGTCTGCCAACCAGCTCCACCTATTGTCCTACGTCTGGCGTCTGCATCACGCCCCGCTGAGACGACACAGCACGTCGGCAGGGAAGACGCCACGGATGATGCCGCGCCGATGCGGCGGAAACTCCGGCAGCTCCAGCCACACAACACCGGCTGGAGAAAACACGACCGGCGGTTCTGCCGTGCGCAACACCACACCCAGCATCCGCTCCAAACACGGCTGATGCCCCACAAGCAGCAGCCGACGACCGTCAGCCTGCAGCGTTAGATCGTTCATGAGCGTCTCAACATCCTGCTCGGGCAGCAAACCGGCGCACACTTCCATGCCGACGCCGAGCGTGTCGCTCAACAACTCCGCCGTCTGCCAAGCCCTCAGCACCGGACTTGTGATCACCACGTCCACCGAGAGACCGGACCGCTTGAGGCCGGCGGCAACGCCCTGCACCTCAGCTCGCCCTTCCACGCTCAACGCGCGCTCGGCGTCGGTCCCACCCTCAGGCGTTGGCATCGTCTGCCCATGCCGCATCAGATACACGATCATCGTCAGTCTCCGCCTGGCACGCCGTCGTGTCGCTTCAACGCAAACCACCGTCGAAGATGAGCAACAACACCCCTGCCCATCCGTACCGCTTCATCCTACACAATCACTGGGGTCAGACCTCTCACCGCATCCTGGCTGCTCGGCGTGAGGTCAGACCCCATGCAGCAACAGCTCTCCTCTGCTCATCCCAGACAGGCTATGCAAGCTCAACCTGATCGCCAGCGGCGGGAATCGTCACTGGACACCCGAAACCCTGCAACCGTTCCGCCAATGCCGCCGCCCGCGCCGACTCACCGTGCACCAGAAAGATGCCGCGCAGCTGCCGCCCCGACTCCTGCACATATTCGACCAGACCCGGCTGATCGGCGTGCGCGCTGAACGCGTTGCACGTCACGATCTCCGCCCGCAGCGGGTGCTCCTCGCCGAAGATCCGGATGGTCGGCCGCCGCTCCACGAGACGACGTCCCAACGTGTACTCCGCCATGAATCCAACGACGATCACCGTGTTGCGCCCGTTGGTGATCGTGTTGCGCAGATGGTGCAGCACCCGACCCGACTCACACATGCCGGAGGCCGAGATGATGATCATCGGCTCATCGATCGCGTTAAGCTCCTTCGATTCCTCCACATCGCGAATAAACCGCACCTGGTGTTCGCCGAAGAGATCGCCGCCGTTGATGACCCGCCGCTGATCGTCGTTGTCGAGACAGTCGAGATGCCGCTCGAACACCTCGGTGATGCCGCACGCCAGCGGGCTATCGACAAAGATCGGCACCTGCGGGATACGATTCTGCTCCCGCAACTCCCGGAGCATATACAACACCAGCTGCGTCCGCTCCAGCGCGAACGACGGGATCACCACCTTACCACCACGGTCGATCGTGCGACGAACCGCCGCCGCCAGCTTCTCCGTATTATCCCCCAAGCTGTCATGCGCCCGATCGCCGTACGTACTCTCGATCACCAGATAGTCAATCTGCTGCGGCACCATCGGATCGCGCAGAAGTGGCAGATCCCGACGCCCCAGATCGACAGCGTAGGCGATCCGCACCGGGCGGCCGTTCCCGCTGTCGATCTCAAGCACGCTGATCGCCAACCCAAGCACATGCCCGGCGTCGCAGAACGTCAGACGCACCCCGGGGAGAATCTCCCGCGGCTCCAGATACGGCACGTCGCGGAAGAACGGCAGTGCCAGACGGGCATCCGCCTCGGTATACAGCGGATAACGTGGCGGCTCCCCCTTGCGCTGACGGATCTTATTGACGAAGCGAACGTCCTCCTCCTGAATATGTCCGCTATCCGGCAGCATCAGCGAGCAGAGATCGCGCGTCGCCGGCGTCGTGTAGATCGATCCAGAGAACCCGCCGCGCACCCAAGTCGGTAGATTGCCCGAGTGATCGATGTGCGCATGCGAGAGCACGATGGCGGAGAGCTGCTCCGGCGGCAGGGCGAAACGGCTGTTGACGTCGTAGTACTCATCGCGACGCCCCTGAAAGAGCCCACAGTCGAGCAGGAAACGCCCGGCGCGCGTTTCGAGCAGATGGTGCGAACCGGTCACCGCCTGTAACCCGCCTAAGAATCGTATGGACGGCACACTATTCATAGCTCCACTCGATCACCGACTATTCGCTGACGCGCCAGATACAAACCAGGCAACATTCAGGCGCGTGAATCGTCGTTCGTGAAACATCTCAAACTCCGTGCAGCGTCGATCGTCGTTCGCAAACCGCCCAGAGGTTTGTTTTTCACGCTTCACGCTTCACGCTTCACGCGCGATGCCACGCCAACTACAGCATTCGCTGTTGTCGGAACCAGGCGACGGCGCGACGCACCGCCTCCTCGACCGGCGTCTGCGGCATCCCCAGCTCCCGCGCCGCCCGCGCACCATCGAGAAACTGCCCCTCACGCACCTGCTCCACCGCGCGAGCCAGCAGCCACGGTTCTCCCCGTCCGCCCCGCACCCGCCACCACCAACCGCTCGCCTGCGCAACACCTGCCACCACCGCATACGGCACTCGCCACCGCGGCGGCCGCGCCTCCGTCTCGCGCGCGATAACCGCCACCAGCTCGCTGAACCGAAGATTGCGCCCAGCCAGCAAGTACCGCTCCCCCACACGCCCCCGTTCGGCAGCCCGCACATGCCCGATACCAACGTCGCCGGTGTAGACGGCGTTGAGCCGATGCTCCACATACATCCCCATCGGCAACCCATGCGCGACGATCGTGATCATCCGACCGGAGAACGGCTTGGCATCGTATTCGCCCAGACAGAGCGCCGGATTCACCACGACAACCGGCAATCCCTCGCGTGCCGCGCGCAACGCCTCCTGCTCCATGGCGATCTTCACGGTCGGGTAGAGCGGCCGGTAGTGATCGAGCGGCTCCGACTCCCAATCCGTTTCCGCAGCCAACCGTCCCGGCTGCGGCTTGACGTGGAAGCCCTCTTGCGAGGACACCGAAGAATGAAACCTCCCGAGGTCGCCGCACCAGGCGCCTCTGCGCTCCGGCACGCGCCGAATCGTGCTGGACGATGACGTGAACACGATCCGCCGAACACCCACCCGCTGTGCTGCCCACAACACCCGTCGCACGTCAGCGATGCCCGATGCTACCGCCGGAGCAACCTCAGCGGTAAACGACGGATAGTACCCGGCGACGTGGAAGAGCCAGTCGCACCCATCGAGCGCCCGGCACAATTGGTCAGCATCATCCGTCGAACCATCCGCCACGTCAACCGGCACACCCTCCAGCACACTCAACCGTCGACGGTCTCGACACAACACGCGCACCGCATGTCCCTCACGTGCCAGCGCCCGCACCACATGCGCACCGATATGCCCCGTCCCGCCAAGTACGAGCGCGCGCATGGTTTCCCCTGACCGTTCTTACCGTTTCATCGAAACTACCCGATCGGGTCAGACCCCTTCGGGGTCAGACCCGCCTGTGGCAACGACTCAGGTTCCTCGCTCCCTGCCCATCCATGCCGCTCCAACCCATCCTTGCCGACGGGGTCAGGCCTCTTGCGTGAGCCGAGCTTCCCGGCTTGAGGCCAGACCCCTCGCAGCCACGACTCAGGTTCCCCGCTCCTGTTTCCGCCGCAAGCCAGCTTTCGTCAGCACGCGACGGAGCCAACGATACACCGGACGCCGAATCATCGGTGGTGCAAGCATCGCGCCAACAAGCAGCAGCACCACTCCCGGCACCAGCGGCAGCACCAGCCCCGCCACACCGACGATCAAGCAAAGAATCGCCACTGCCCATTGGAACCACTGTAGCCACGGGCTGCGCCCAAACCGAATCATCACCACCTTCACGACGTCTCATCCTCGCCCGATCCATCGGCTGCGGTCGACTTCCGCTTCACCAACTTGGCGATGAAGAATCCCTCCACCATCTCCGATGGCAACACGCGCACCGCCGCGCGCACCGACGGGTGAAATGCGTGCCCGTTCCACTGCCCCATCCCGGTCATGTGCGGCGGCATCGGCCGTCCGCTCATCAGCTCCACCGGCACCAACTCCACCGCACCGCCGAATTTCCCCAGCGCCCAGTCGAGCACCGTCTCGTTCTCCTCCGGCGCAAACGTGCAGGTCGAGTACACCAGCGTCCCGCCGGGCTTGAGCGCATGGATCGCCGAGTAAAGCAGCTTCTTCTGCTTGCGCGCCATCTCCTGAATCTTCTTCGGCTTCCAGTAGTGGTAGCTCTTTGGCTCATGCACGCTGAACCGCCCCTCGGCGCTGCACGGCGCGTCGAGCAGCACGCGATCGAACCGCTCGCCGTAGCGCCGCCACACCGTCTCGCCGTAGAAGCCGGTTACCTCCACGCACGTCGCTCCCTGTCGCTCCACGGTCGCATGCAGCTTGAAGAGACGCACCCGGTTGTTGTCGTTAGCAATCAGCGTCCCGCGATTCTGCATGAGAGCTGCGAGCTGTGAGGTTTTGCTCCCGGGGGCAGCGGTCAGATCGAGTACTGTCTCGCCGGGCTGCGGTTGCAACACCAGCGGCGGAAGCATGCTGGAAAGTCCCTGCACGTAGATCGCGCCAGACTCATAGGCGGGCAGCTCGCCGACGCGCCGGTCGTCGGCATTGAGGACGATGAACGCCTCGTCATACCACGGCACATGCTGCAGCCGGATGCCGGCCTCGGTCAGCTGCTCGCGGATCGCCCGTGGCTCAGCCCGCAACGTATTCACGCGAAAGGTCGTGGGACGCGTGATCGAGAAGGTGTTGAGCAGCGCATCCACACGCGAGGAAGGGACCAGACGACGAAACCGCTCGACAAACTCATCCGGCAAACGACGAACGATCGTCCGCATGCGTCAGGCAGCGTACAACGCCGCGCGTCGTTCGTGAAGCGTGAAGCGTTGTGTGTGAGATACGCAGCGTTGTCCCAAACGCTGCGCCTCGTGAAGTAGCGCTCGCAAACCGTCCCCCGCAAAGGTACGGAGCAGTGGAATATACCCCACGTCACATGCTTCGCGGATTTCGCGCTTCACGAACAACGTTTCACGTCCCCTCTCGCTTCGGACGAAACAACCCGAGACTCGCCGTGTAGCCGTGCAGATAGTTGACGCCGCCCACCGGCCCGATCTCACCGTTGCAGAAGAAGCCACCCAACGGATACTCCCCCGTCACCGCGCGGATAAGCTGCACATCATGATGCGCGCGCCCGAACAATCCGTGTCCGCGCCCCAGACAGTTGAACAGCAGCCCTCCGGCCGGAGCCGGTCCGCTCCCCGAGGCCGCGCGCCGCAACAGCTGCTGCAAATCCTCGTCCGCCGCCCGCGCGTCCCGCAACTGGAACTGCACCGTCTGGCCGACGCGCACGCGCTCGCCCACCGTCAGCGTCCCCGCTTCCATGTCGGCGCTGAGCAGATTGCGCACCAGAAAATCGCCGCGCTCGAGCGGGTACTTCCGCTCATCGATCGCCACGCCGAGGAACAGCGCCTCCTGCGCCAGCCGCTGATCAGCCGGTGGCAGCGCTTCCAAAATCTCCTGCAGCACCGTCACCGATGAACGCGAGCCGATCTCATGGATGACGTACTCCTCCGACCGCGTGACGATGTACGACTGCCCGATCGGCCGGCATCCCTGCGACACAATCGTCTCGAGCGCGATATCTCCCGTCATGGCAACGCCGACCGCCCCTTCCTCTACCAACTCACCGTTGTAGACCAGCCAGCGACCGCCCGTCCGGCGCGACCCACTCGCCAACCCGCCGATGATCGGGCGCTTCGGGAAGATTCGGTTGAACTGCTCGACAAGCTGGTGAACATCACATGTCATCGGGTCAGGAATCAACACGAAGACCGGCTCCTCCTGCAGGGTCGCTCCGGTGCGCTCCTCCCAGAAATGCTGCGCATCCGCCCCGGACATTTCGAGCTCCAGCGGGGTCACGTGAAATGGTTTGAGCGTCACGTTCGGCAGACAGGCGGTGACGAGCGACATCGCCGGACGCAACTCAAGCTCCTGGTCGGCACCGATCACGCCGCCGGAGCTGCAACCCAGCAGCACCGGAGCCCCTAGCGCCTCGGCGGCGCGTCGCGCCAACGCGCTGAAGTCAGCCAGATAGAGATCGGAAACGAACCAGAGCGCTAGATGCACCGGTGCCCCCGCCATCTGTTCCAGCGTCTGGCCTAATACCTGCTCCAACGCCTGCTCCGGCGAGCCGAGCTCGCTCACCGCGGATGCCCATCGCATCGTCGTCGAAGAACCCGTCATGGCTTGCATTGTACGGCAGACCCTTCACCCCCGCAACCCGACAAATCACCTTGGCGCCACTCCAGCGTTGACGTCTAGAAACACTCATGCTATGGTCTGGCTGGCGGGAGAAAGGCGAATCCACGATGACAAACCCTAAGCCAACCAAGAAGCCGGTGGCAGCACCCGCCATGATAACCACCCAAGAGGTCGGCGTATTGATCGAAGCGCTCCGTAGCGATTTCCGTGGCGTGATCGAAGGCCAAGCGCACCTCAGAGAACAAGTCGCTATACTCAAAGAAATGGTCGGCAAGAACACAGAAGATATCGCCCTGCTCAAGCTCGAAATGCGTGGCGTCCGAGCTGAACTCTCCGCTTTACGCGCCGATGTTGACCAACTCAAGGCCGACGTGGCGCAGCTCAAGATTGACGTGGCTCAGCTTAAAGTTGACGTAGCCGAACTCAAGCAACGGAGCGCAACCGCGGAAGACGAGATGCGAGTCGTGAAAGACGATCGTGCCGCGATCCACAACCGGCTCAATGACATTGAGAGGAAAATGGATAGCGGCTTCTCGCGTCTCGAAGTGCAGATCCTCTCGCTGGAGCAACGCGCCGCTCATCCCAATTAATAGTAATAGACCGTGGGTAACTTCGAGGCTCCGGAGGAACCTCCAGGCTGGAAAAAGGGGCCGTCCCCTTTTTGCCATCCCGCCGGACTGTTAAGGTTCGTTTAACGCTACTGCACACCAAAAGGGGACTGTCCCCATTTCCCAACTAACGTTAGACGGATTGCTTGAGCAGCTCGAGGATCTTCACGCGCTCCCCAATGCCAAGGGCAGAATTGCCCAAGTGCTGACGCCACATATCTGCCGTGAGCTCTGCGATCGTCCTACCCAAGAACAGCCCTCTTGGCACGTTCCATTCCCCAAAGAAGAAGGGCACACTGTATCCGGTCAATCGCTCCATGAGAGTCTTGAACATTCCCCGCGGCATCACCTGGCATCCAGTCTGCTGTTGCAGCGCCTGCTGATCCCCAGCTGTCATCCCATCTTCCACCACCACATAGATGGGAACGTACTGCGAGGCCGCTTTACCCACAACCTCAACCAGCGCCTCCCGAATCCGATCCACTGCCGCTTTGCTCGCGGCGGATAGAGAGACAAACACAAGCACTTCCTTCGCCTGCACATACTGCTGTCCAGATGCTGTGGCCGTTCCACCGGAGGTCGAGAAGGAGCTGGCGGGAGCCGTTGTTGAATCAACAGACACCATGGGAGCTGCATCTTCCGATTGAGCGGCAGGCGCGATTGGCTTCGCCCCCAACCCAAGCAACTGCCGTTCCATTGCTGCAGCTGCTGCGGCCGTTGCCGGTACGCCAGAAAGCACTGGCGGCGCATCCAGGACGCCCGTCGGCAACGACTGCTCGTTCCCCAACGCCGGTAACTGGGGCAAATCCTGCGCCGACAACGTCGATGGCGGCGGCGACGGCCTCTGCGGCACTTCACTCACCGTTTGCGTTTCCAACATCAAATCATGCGAAATAAACATCGGTTCCTCATCGGCAACGATATCCTGAACCTGCGGACGTGCTGCAGCTTGCATCGCCTGAGCCGTTACTGTGCCATCCCCGCCGCCAGACGTTGCATTGGTCACATTCAACGGCCGATCCAGCGCGACATCCGTCGTCTCAAGCTGGATGCGCAGCCCCGGCGTGTCCAGCGTCATCCCATCGAGCAGCGCACCAAACTCAACGGTCAGGAATCTGAGGCCATCGCGTCGCCCCAACGCTTCCCCCAACATCCCCGTGACACCCGACACCAAGCGCCCTTCTCCCGCCAGCCGTACATCGGCCGTCCACAGCAGCACCGTCTGCCCTTTCAAAACACCCGCAAGATCATCAGGCACCGTCAATACCAGCGCGTTCCGTGGCGCAGCAGCAGTATCGAGCGGATGCCGATGCAACCCTATCTCACCCATCGGCGTCTCAACACGCACCTGCGCAGGGTCGTTCAGCAAACTCTCCACGACGTCGGCGGTCATCGTCACCCGCTCCGGCAACCGCTCCACCGCCTCCAACGCAACCTCCACCCTGGTGATCTGCAAATCCTGAGGGGTCAAACCGATATCAGCAGCATACGTAACGTCCTTCGCTTTCTCGTCGGGCACCTGAACCCTCGTCACCCTTCCACCCTGGGCAACGGACTTATCCACGAGACGTGTGGCGTAGTACTCCCCATTCGCATTACCATTTTCCGCATCACCCACCGCCTCGCCAAATCGTACGAACCCGTTCCGCCCATCCTGGAATGGAATCCCATAGCCCGAGGCGTTCGCCTCGTTGAGTGCCAACAGCTGCTGCTTGCTCAACCCCTCAACCCTTGCTTCATCCGACAGAGCCTCGATATCGTTGAACTCCATGGTCATCGCCAGAGCATCCGGATCGTTTTGTGTCGGTACAATCCGCCCCATCTTTCTTGGATCATTCATTAACCCAGTCACCATGACGAGATCCGATCGACCTTCATTCATCTTCTCGACCAAAGCCCCGAGCACCCCGCGATCAAACCCAGACTGATCGCCGCCAAAGATGATCAAGCTGTTCTGGCTATCGTTCATCCCCGGAAACTCATCGGCAAGCGCCTGCACCGCGAGATAGGGCGAGAACGCCGTCCCCAAGTTACCTCTCACATCCACCACGAAGATCACGTTATCTGCGCCAAACGCACGGATATATCGCCGCATCACCCGTTCCCGATCAAACCCTACCGGCACGATCAACGGCGCTCGAGTCAAACCCCTTGCAGCATCCGCAGCAGAGTAACCGACCCACTTCTTTCCAAACCGCTCGCTCATGAACGGTGCGGCCACCTTCGACATCTCCACCCCAAACCATTCCTTCGTCAGCTTCACGAAGCGCGAACCCTTACCCGCGGCGAGGACGAGGGCTGTCGTTGCCCCCGGTGTTGCCAGATGCTCTCTGAACCGCCTGCGCGCCGTATCGGTCGCGATCACCGCCCCCCTCAACGCCGGGTGCTGCTGCCGGAGCTGGTACATCTCGGATAGCGGTACGTTCTGCGCCTGAAGACCCTGTGCCAGACGGCTTGCATCGGCTGCCCCAAGATAGAGACGCAGCTGGCCCCCCTGCTCGTCTCTGCGAATCTCCATACGGTTAATACCCTGCGGATGATTCTCCAGCTCCAGGACAGCACCGTCCGATGCCGTCCAGTACCCATTCTCGTAGGAGTTCACGACGGCAGCACGACCATTGGCCGACGCCACAACGCGTCCTGCGGGCGCCCCCTCTACCTTGTACATAACCTCCACCGTTGAGGTACCATCATCGCTCTTCACCCGGTCAATCGCCGTCACGACCGTCTGGCCGTTCACGACCAATCGCTGCCCAAAGGGAACAGCCATAGCCAGCAACTCCACCGGCAGTTCCGCCACCGGCGCCACGCTCTCAGCCGTGAACGGCGTGCCGGCTGGCGAGGCCTGCTGGAGGCGCTGGAGTTCTTCGATGACGGCGGCACAGACGGCGAAGTCCATGGCGACTCTGCGCAACACAGCCGGATTCGTCAACGCGAGCGTCCGCTCGAGTGGAGTAAGCTCCTGATTACCATCCCCATCTGCCAAGTCCAAGATGAACTCCACTTTGTCCGCATGAGGGATAGCGTCCAATGCCCGACGTTCTCTCACAGTGACGTGCCCGTCTTCAGGGTCCACATCCAACAAGTCCATCACTTCATCAAGAGTCATTGCCGCCAGCTCGTGAGTAATCTCAATCTGCGTGTGGTCCTCCAAATTGATGGCAATAATCCGACCGGATTCATGATGCACCTGGATGTGCCGCCCATCATCCAGCTGCATCACGGTATCAGCGACCTCATACTGATCCAGCGCGGAAGGAGCGGGCCCTTTTGTCCGGTCCACCACGTGCACGTCAACGTGCTGCAGCCGCAGTTGAGGAGACCTGTGGGAAGCGGAGGTGAAGGTCGTCACCGCACCGAGTTGCTGCAGCTGGTCGCCATTAAGCACAATCGTATCGTCAGCCTGCATACCGAGGTACTGGAACACCAGGTACGCCAAAACACCCATTCCCAATGCCACTGCAAGCTTCCACCGCAGATTGGCATCCGCCTTGAGCGCTGGCACCAGCTCCGGCTCCCGGAGGAAGATCTCATCGGCGATCTGCCGCGCCGCTACTGCCGTAGGTGTGCCCCGCGCCGCCGCAATGCCTTCGCGGAACCTCACCGCAATCCGGTCGATCGCCGCCACAAACCGCTCCCCCCGATTTTCATCAAGCTCCGTCACGCCTCCCATGAACGCGGTATCCACGTCCTGGAAAGAAGTGTCGGACACCAACTCTCGCTCCGACAGAAAGGTGCCATCACCAGCAACGCCCGACGTGCTAACTGCCAGCCCCGGCTGCGCCTGCACGACAATCTCCAGATTTCCACTCGCTCCGTTCCGCGCCACGAGCCGGGCCACCACCTGACCGCCGCGCATGACATTCAATCGCGCACCAGGATAAACACGCCACGTCAGCCCCTCCACCCCCTCCCCGTCAACGGTCACACCGGGATTCAGTTGAAGTACAAACGTTGCTTCCCGCGATGTGCCACCAGCAGCAATGACCTCGCCCTCCGCCCGAAGCGTCACCGCATCCCCGATCACGATCGTGGTATGGGCCGAATCCACCGGATACGTCTGCTCCGACCAAGTTGCCACCGGTGCTAGTATAGGATCATTCGAATAAGTGGAAGTATTGGCGTCGATGTTTCCGTGGCCGATGTTGTTCATGTTGGTGTGGGATTCGAACGTGGTAACGGCCATGGTACCATCTGTGCGCGTCACACCCTTTACACCGCGCATACCGGTTTCACTGTCCGCATCCGTGAGCACTATGTACGCTCCGTGAATTTCATCACCCTCAAACATATCGCTGGTGAGGAGCGTACGCGGCTGCCCGATACCTAGTAATGCCTGCCAGTTGGGATTCAATCGCTTGGTTTCTTCCAACGCCTCCTGAGCCGATTTCCCTTCCCAACTGTCGATCTGATCATTGCCATTTTTCACATTTGGGCTAACCACGGCCATAGTAGCTACACACCCTTCTTTGGAGAAGGGTGCAGCGGCGGCCAGCTGCTGCGTGGCCTCCGTCATCCCCGACCTGCGCAGGAAGATCGTGACGCGCCCCTCCGAAATACCAGCCCCCCACGACGCAGCAAGTGCTGGCTGCACCGTTCCCGCATCCACACGACGGAAACGAAAGCCTCTGTGCTGCTGCTGCAAAGCTTGAAGCTTCTGAATGTCTGACTCATCGCCGGTCAGCAACACGACCTCTACCTCATTCAAGGTCAACCCATTCCCTTCAGCAGCACGCGCAGCCAATGTTGCAATGTCGAGCGTTGGATCAAAGACCTTGCCGATACCTTGCCCCTCACCGTACTTGCGGATCAGTGCCTGCTTGTCCTTCACGTACGTCTCGACCTGCAACGCCCGCAATTTATCCGAGAACTTCCCGATGGCTTTAATCCCAGGTCCCGTGAAACTCAGGGACGAGGCGCCGCGGCTGGCCTTGGCCTGCTGCGTCGTATTCTCCACCACGTCGGTGTTCGTCGACGTTGGAACGCCGTTCGGATCACCCGTGACATCCCCCGCCTGAAGGCCCTCTGCAATCTCACCCTTAGTCTCAAAGTTTTGGTGTTCCAAACGCAACCCCATGGCCTTGCCGACCTCATGCTGGATTCTCTGTGCGATAATATCAGCTAGCCATTTAATACGATCCACACGCAGCTTATCTTTCACATCCTTTGCGGCACCGGTGTGCTGCTCATCCCGCAACGTAATGGCAATCAGCTCACCGCTGATGCGGTTGAATTCGCGCTGCTCCTTGGTCATGGTGCTACGTTCAAGATCCGAGGCAGTCAACTCCGTCTTGCCCACGGCAAAGCGATCGAGCAATTCAGCCTCCGACCTAGTGACAGTGCGCGTCCACGTGGTCCCAGTGGCGGTTGTTACTCTCACCGTGTTGCTCTTCAGATCCACACGGACATTCCGGACTGGCTTCGTCGTCTCATCAGACGCGACGTCGGAGTCCTTCTCAGTCTGGACCATCACCTTAAACGTACCGTTCACCCGGCGGACTTTGACCGTATATTCCTTCCCATCCTGCCTAAACGTCACCACTGAGTTGTTTTGCAGCACAAGATAGCCACTGCCGGTTTCCCGGCCAGGCGCCAACCGACTATTTTGCATGTCAACCGTGGCGTTCTCATACTGCACGTGAAAACCGATCCCACCGTTCGGATCATTGTCGAGATCCGTCATGGTCAGCGAAATATTCCCGCCCATCTTGATGCTTTGCCCCGGCTTGTCATTGCTGAAGAAGTACGAGGTCTTCGGATCTTCCTCAAAGGTAAGCGGTCCGCCCTCGATAGAAATCCACCGGCCGTGCACAAAACAGAGCTCTTGGTCTTGCTCGTACTGCCGCTCCAACGCCGGAGTGAGATTCCGCACCCCGGCTTGCAGCTGAGCTACGGTGTACAGTCCTAGGTGATAGTCCGCATCCTGCAGAATGGCTGCACCGAACGCGACAGGCGCATATGTTCGCGCGGCCCCCTCACTAAACCGCACGGTCGCCACAGTAACACCACCTGCGATGACCGATTCTACGAACCGCCGCCCGACTTCTCCGGACAGATCCACACTACGGACATCTCCAGAAGCATCGGCAACACGGATCGACACCTCCAGATCGATCCCCACAATTTCCCCGCCATTGCCAAAACGCAACATATCATGCAGCCACTGATAATCCGTCTGGCGTTGTCCAGCAACGTTCAGATTGATTATCCGCAACTGTTCCTGAGTCTCTCCATGATTCCGATAACGAACGGTAAACCGACCTCCGGTGATCGCCTGGAGCGCGACCATTCCCGGTTCATAGTCGCCCCCTGCCTCTACTACCCCTCCCACAATCGTCCTCGATGAACCAGAGAGACCAGCGCGCCGAGTCAACTCACGCTCAAACGCCTCGCGCGTTGTCCGAATGAGCCACGGCAGGAACTGCCCTAGTGCGCGACGTCCCTCGGCATTCTGAAAACTGATGAGCTTGTCGAGTCCGAACCGCGCCAGCATCCCCGGCCGTTTCATCGTGCCGCCCAGCTCATGATTGCCGTAGCCCGAGCCGCTGGCGAACGTCAGATGCGGCAAACGCTCATCGTCCAGCACCCGTTTCTGCACCACGACACCCCATCCCATCCAAACACCCTGGCCGACCTGCGTATTCGTCCCAACGAACGCACCATACATCGTGATGCGGCGACCGCCGCGACGCCCGTTGGTGCTGCCCCCACCGATATTGGTCATATTCTCCAACTCATGCGTCACGCCATCCGGCGTCCGGAACTGGATGCGCGGTAGATCAACGTTGTAGACGCGCGTCGCCACATGATGGCTAGTACCCCCACCGGAGAAACGGCTACCGCGAATCGGTGAGCCGACCCCACCGTCGCCATCGAAGATGGAGTTCTCAATCAACGCATACGGATCGAACGGCTTGCCTGGCTTGATCTGCGAATTGATCACGATGACATGCGATCCGGACTTGCCTGCGCCGATAACGGTCCGATGTCCTTCGCCCGACTCGTTCCAGACAATCATCGATGCCGTCAGCCGCACGCGATCCTCCAGCACCGCGCGCTGATCGCCACGCCCACGCCCTACGAGCGTCGAGCTCAGGAACTCCACGCCAGCACCGATCAGACCGAAGTGCACGCGGCTCGATGCGACGATCGCCCCTGCACCAATCTCGCTCCCCTCGCCAACCTCCGAGTGGATCACGTGGGCGCGTGCGCCGATCACGACGTCGGCACCGATCCGCGAGCCAGCATCAACCTGCGCCCCCTCACCAATCTGCACACCCTCCCCAATGATGACGTCTGCTCCCACGGCCGCATTCCGCCCGATGTGCGCCCTCGGTCCGATCACCGCATTGACGCCAATCACCGCGCCGTCTTCAATCGCCGCCCCTTCGTAGATAGTGGCCGTGGGATCAATCACCGCATTGGGGAAACGTGCGGCAGGATTCTCGATGCGCGCAGCAGCAAAGCTCGGCGGCACCTCCAATGGTTCGAGCACATCCTCTGCGCTGAAGACCTCCGCCGGATAGTCGTCCGCCGGATCTCGGTGCAGCGGATCCGGTTGGTCGATCAACCGCTGATAAGAAATCTGAGCGTAGTCATTCGCCTGTGCACCTTGTCGCTCTGCCGAGGGAAGTGCCGCCTCCATCGCCAACTCGTTCAATCGCTCCACCGTCAGACCGACCGTCGGATTCTCCCAAACACCGGTACCTGGACCACCACGCTCCAGCCATCCCTCGACCGGCTGGCCGCTCACAAATCGCCACGCCCCGCTGTCCAGATGCACCTGACACACGGCAATCCCACGATCGTACGTGGCGAGGAGACTCTGCCACTTCTCCCGCTTCTGCGGCTGCGTTTCCCGAGCCAACTCCAATCCCGCTAGATGCTTCAGCTCCTGCAGATCGTCGCGCGATGCTTCGATCAAGTCCACAACCAACGTGTCAAACTCTCCGGCTTTTGCCTGAGGATCCTGCTCGTAGAGTTGCCGCACAAAGTGGAAGATCATGTCGGGACATCGATTCAACACCCAGGCATACGCCACATCCTCGCGCCCAAGGCCGGTGCGCAGCGCGAACGACAGCGTTTCACCCCACGCATCGCTGGCGATGTCCACCTCACCGGTCGGATCACCACCCACAGAGAACGGATTCCACTTCGTCAGATTGCGGTCAAGCGCATCAACCGCCAGATCACCTGTCGGCTTGTTCGGCCGCTGGATAGCAATGTGACGCAGACGCTTGAGCAGCACGACGAACGGGAAAATGAGGAACCACCCGTGGGAGCTGGAGCCTTTGCCATCCAGCTTGTTCATCAGATAGACTTTCTTGCCGTCACGAGTCTCATACGGCAGCTTCAATAAATTCATGAGGCCCGTGTAGTCGGAATCAACAACACCCTCTCCACGATACCCCAACGCCAGCATCTTCCGATACTTCGCCGTCTTCTCCTCATCAACCACGCGCCGCTTCTGTATGTTATCCCACTTTGTAATGACGATCGCTCCGGCGTGCAACACCGCATCGATGAGCCCCTGCTTATCCGCCTTGAACCCGCTCCACAAGATCCCATTGGTCGCTTCGAGTGGCAGCTGCACGGTTCCCGTCAACTCGACATCGCTCTCGGTCTGAACCACCGCCATGCGTGTATCCATGATCAGACTATCTCGACCAACGGGTGAGTTTTCGATCACGCTGTTAAAGACGATGGTATTTTCCCCTATGTCAGAGTTGACGATCTCGGTCCGACCCGCCGGCTGCCCGTCTTGGATCTGCACTCCTTTCTGGAGACGCGTCCACCCCTCCTCCCCCTCACCAACCGGCCCCTGCACGGTGTGTTTGGACGACCAAGCATAATCGGCGCGGCGAGCCTCGTCCGTTACGATGGTCGCGTGCGTGCCGACATACACGTTTTCATCCACCCGAACATGCGAGAGTTTTGCATCAGCCCTAATAGTTGCGCCAGCCTTGACGATGACATTGTGCAACGTCGCACCCGTCTCGATCCGCTCAATACCCGCCTCGATCCGGGTCTGGTTGCCGGTAATCACCGCGCCGCGCTCGATCCGCGCCACCGCGTCGCGGTGGATCCGCGCGCCGCTGGTGGTGACGAGATATTCGCCCTCCTCCCCGATCACCTCGTGCCCGCCAACCATCGTGCCGGAGTACCCCATTCCTTTGACACGAAGACGCACCCCCGTCATAGGTGCATCTTGGGAAACACTGGGCAACATGACAGCCCCGCCCTGAAACGTTCCCTCCGCAACCACGTTCCCTTGGCTATCGACCAGCTCCACTGCTAACCCTGTTTGATCAATGCCCCGGTCACCCGATGGCGTTGTCAACGACAGATCGATGTGTCTTCGGAGCACAGTCCCGCCAAGATATCCGGAAGCAGTCTGATTCACAGCAACCCTCACTTCACCACTCACAGCGGTACGCCCGAACGACTGATCCCACCGCAGATCAAATGCTCCTAGCCGGTTCAACACACGAGCGATATGAAACGCAACTGGCAGCCTTTCCCCCGCCCGCTGTTCGTGCTGCTCCGCCGTCGTCGGAAACAACCCCGGCAGCACAAACGCCTGAGACAGCTGCTGCAGCGTGTCGGCGTCGGCATCCACGTTGAGCAGTGCCTTCGTCACAAACCCAACCACCGCCAACGCCAAGACGCCAAACGAAACTTTCCAAACGACTCCTCGTCTCGGCACCACTTGCCCCGATGAACCGATGGCCACAAACTCCTCACCGCTCCGGCCAGCACGCATCGTGATCGTGTCCTTCTTAACTGACTGACCGTTTTCTGTATCGGCGGCGTTCACATCGAACTGGGCACCGTGCAACGCCGATGCAGCGATCTCACGATCATCGCAATACACCTGCACGGACATGTGACGGTATGTCTCCGATACGCCACCCAACACCACCCTCAGGCGAACATTCTCCCGCTCTACCTCGCGGATCATTCTCATTCGCTCAGGCCCTGTGGCATCTAGCCTCCCGTCGGCAGCTACCTGCCCATTGATAGCATCGAGAGACAGCTCCTGCAAAAGCTGTCCAACCTCAGTACGTACCGCTTGTTGGATCGCAACGACCTCATCCACAGATCGCGCATCCCCTGTCATAACCGTCAAAGTCTCCTGACGACTATAAGCGCGCGACGCCAGAAAGAATTGAAGACCCACTTGCCAGACGGTCACGGCCAAACCAAAGTCCGCCTGCGAGTTTCGTGCCGACCTCTCCCTAATACTGGTACCGATTTGGACAAGATCGCTAATACCATGAGGATCCTGCGGGTCCTTCGATGCCGTCCCTGACACCATGTAACGTAGTCTCTGGTTTTCGCGAGACTGTGGTGTAACGCTCATGTTTGCCGTCCCATTCACCTCTAACGAAGGCTCAGCTGAATCAGTCCCATCGTCAATCTCCAACACGAACCGACCGCTCTGAGGATCAAGCTGCTTCACCGTGACGGAGGCTCTCCCCTGTCCTTCCTTGCCCGCCGAGATCGAATCGCCTACCTGCACCGCCATCCCCGGCAGCGCCATCGCCGCCACGCTGGTGAAATCGCCAAGGGCGGTCTCGTTGCTGGCCACGCTGAGTGCACCGCTATCTATGCCGTTGGATGGGTCGATCATCTCTATACCCAACTCGCCTGAGAAAATGGCAGCTGCAGCCACACCTAAGAAGAGAATCGTGACAATCGCAATCACCTTGTTGCGAAACGCCGCATCTTCCTGGAATCGCCCCGCCCAGCCCATTTGGCGGAAGTCGGTGGCCGACTTCTTGGCCGCTCCGTCACGATCTACCCCAGCGGCCATCCCCAATTGCAACAACATTTGCTGGCCATCATCAGCGTCTGGCTGAATGTCCAGATCAGCAAGGAGGTATACGGCGATCGCCACGCCCACACCCATCACTAACTTGATGAGGAAGTCCCTGCGGACTGCCGGGTTTGTCCTGACTTCGTTGAGATAACCGGCAAACTCCACACGAACCTCGCTGGCGAACCGCCTCACAGCCGCCGAGATCTGCTGTGGATCAGTGAGTGCTGCTAACCTCTGAGAGAAACTCGTGACCGCCGTGGAAAACGCTTCCGCAACATCGCCCGCGGCCATGTCATCGCCATGCTTCGCCTGCGACGGGCCCTGCAGCTCCGCCTCGATTGCAGCAAGACGAGCCTCCACCTGCTGTCGTTGATCCTCACGCAACGTGTTCGATTGTGTCTTGTCAGCTTTCGCATCAAGGTAAAATTTCCGCTCCGCCCGCAGTCCAGTATCATGCTGCATGAATCCGTCGAGGCCCTTCTCTTTGGCTAGAGATGCCATCTGCTCATGCCGCGCAATCCCACCGAACAACACAGGATTCTCGGCAACGCCCAATGTCACCACCGGCACCCCCGAAAATCGCGTCGCCAGCGTCGTTGACCCATCCGCACCTGTGAAGCGCTCGACCCGCTCGTTGTTCAGCGAAACATACACATAGAGCATAGGCGTGACGGCTCCAAGCACCTCGGGACGATCGATACTGTTCAGCATCCCTCCGTACAGATCGTTGAAGAGTTGACGGATCCGAACACCATCCTCTGTCTTCTGCGCTTTGCCTTCGGTCGACACCCACCGCCCCTTGGCATCTCGTTCCGCAAAGACGATCGACTCCACGATCTTGCCATTGGTATTGGTGCGATCGAACGTCGCACGGTCCTTTGTTACGGTAATCCGCTGCATCCGCGCCGGCAGACTTGGCAACAACTCTTCTGGCTTGATCTCATCTGGATTCGCGGCCGCTTCCACCTGATCGGCCAACCGCTCCAGCTCCGGCTGGGTCATGGATATTCCAAAGTTGGCATCCCGGTCCGTCCGCGTAAACTCCGTCCCCGCCTTCCGCTGCGCCTCCAACTCTTCGACATTCCCCGCGCCGGCGCTCATGTCGTCAGCGCGGAATGCGCGTTGTTGTTGCCGACGGTATTCGGCCAACGCCGCGGCAACCTCAGGCGACTCCGTCTCATCGCCAGCCATCTCCTCGGCAGCCAACACCCCTGCCAGCCGCCGCTCCACCGCCTGTCGCGTACGCTCCGCAGGATCACCAACCGGGACGAAGTCGATGTCGTCCGCGCCGCGTCCTCCCAACTGCCCCTTCTCATCAATGAACAGCTCTCCGCGCTCCGCCCACTCCGCCGCCTGGTCCATCGAATCAGCGAAGCCCTCACCCAACGCCGTATGGGCAAAGAAGTTCAATTGATCCGGCATATCCTGCAACGTCACGATGAGATCCGCTCCAGAACCGACAATCTCTGGCTTGTTGCGATTCGACTCGTTGACGACCAGCACGACGCGACCGCCACGCGTCCGCACCCGCGCCACATCCTTGAGCGCCGCCGTGTAGGCGCGAGAATCGGTGGCCAGCACGATGGTTAACACGTCCTTGCTCTCAAGATACCGCTGATCGTTGGGATCGTAGGCAGGATTCACGCCACGCTTGCGTATCGGATCCCAGAACTTCTTGAGCGTATCGTGCACCAACGCCAACGGTCCGTGCACCATTTCGTCAACGATGTGCGCGACGGCTTTGATACCTCTTGCGCTGAGCGCATCGGCGATCGCCTCCGCCGACGCCACATCAAACCCGCCACCCACCACGTTGACCACGTCGTACGGATGATGATTGTTGTTCGCAGCCAGCAGACGGAAGGCGGCGTCCATCGCCTTTCGCTGTTCGGTCCCGGGACCAACGCGCATGAGCACCTCGCGTATCACAGTAGGCACCTGCGCCATGGCAGCTTTATGCGCTAAGGCGCCTGCCACACCGCGCAACTCACCAAGGTGAGAACCGAGGTTCATCAACGCCAACGCGTAAGCGCTCGTGGCACCCTGATGCCTCACATCATCTCCAATATTGATCCAACCCATGTTGTACTTCCCAAAGTTGGCCAGTGCGGATTCCCGAAAGGGCTTCTTGTCCAAAATTTCCCAGATCTGGTGAAAATCCCCTCCAAACAAAATCATCATCTCGTCTTTGATATCTTTCAACTTCACCGTGAGACGTCCTTCATCCCCATGAAAACTAACCAGCTCCAACCACCCTTTCTCTCTCATTTGTGCAAAAATGCGATCTGCGTTGAGACCCTCCTGAGAAAACTGGTGTTTTGCAACAGTCCCGCTATCGGTGATCGTCAAGATCGGTACTGTGGCCGCCGTCTGCATCGTCCCGGCCTCCATACGACTCCCCAGCGCCGGAAAGTTTGCCCTGTAGTGCTCTTCTATAGCTTCGGCAGCCCCCCTCATCGTACGCTTCAACAACCGTCCCTGGCGTTGGTCCTCGATCCGACGATACCGACCCCGCGAGGAATCTAACTGCTCTTCGGCTTGAGTGAGCGCAGTCTGCCGCTGCCGTTTGAAGCTCATCATCTGCGCTCGATGCCTAGCGACCCGTTTCCAATACGACCACGGCAACGCTTTCCACAAATCCCGCTGATTGAGCCACCGCCCGATCCCACCTGGCCCTGCAGGAGCGACGAGCCCTGATTCACGCTCCGCCATGGCAACCGCTGCTTGTGCGCGAATCACGGCCTGCCGCTGATTCGTCACCTCATGCTCACCCTCGCCATAGTTGTCATGCTGAGACATCACTACAACTAACGTCTTGTCGTCGATGTCATCGAGTAAATTCGCATCAGTCGGATGATGAACCACCACATCAATACCCAACATATCAGGAGTTACCGCTTCAAGCATCAAGCCCACTTCGTCGTCAACCGTGACGGCAAAGGTCTTCCCGGCAATGTCGATCTTCAGCTGCTGACCCTGCCTCCATACCCCACTGATCGGTTCGGCCTCGCTACGCTCGATGTGCAGCGCCTCCTGCCCGGCAAAGGCTTCCAGTGTAATGTCGAATCGTCTCGCGGCTTTGTCGTACGTCACCAGACACCACTGACCATTAATCGCAACACGCTGCGGCTCCTTAAACACCTCCTTGCCGGTTTCGATCGTCTCCGAAGCGGTGAACGGCAAACTCGCCATCAACGCAGCGGTGTCAGCCGACGGATCGTCGGTCAGCACAATGATCCTCTCCAACTGCTGCAGCTTGGTACCAAACGCGTCCTGCAGGGGTGAAGACCATGTCGCCACCTCGCCCTTCTGCTCCAGCAGGCGTCCATTCATCCGGTCGAGCATCCGATCTAGCCCCCCTGCTACCTCGCACTGCGCCCGCATGGCGCCGTTCGCACGAGCCCAATGCGCGACAATGAACTCTTGGAATCCCCGCTGCGTGGTTTCTACAATCCTGCGCGCAAGCCCTGCAAGGTATCGCCCCAAGGTCAGCAACACCGCAAAGATCTTCTTCAGAGCGGTGACTGTGACTGACTTCGCCAAGTTACGGGGCTGGTCGATCTGCTCGTTCGTTAATCCCGCGGATCGCGCCACACCCACACAGAACCGGAACCCAAGCATCGCATCCACAAGAGCCTGAAGAGAAGGATCGACCCGCGGCACTTGAACGATCAGCAACGTTGGACGACCTTCCTTTCCGTCATACTGCTCCGCTAGTTCCTGATAACTCTGTGCATAGGTCACCCCCTCATGCACCTGTACGATGACGTTCTGACCTCGTTTCAACAACTCTTGTGCCACAAGGTACGCCTCCTTTTCCCGATCCATATCTGTGGCATTGATGAAGACGATACCTCTCTCCTCAGGCTTTGCATTTTTCTTCACGTAATTCCAGATACGTTCGCTTGAGAAGTCGCCGCCCCAGTGCCAGATGTTCCGAACCTCGCCGATCTTCAACGCGATTTCATTGGAGATCGGATTGGCCGCCATGCTGCCGAGCACCGCTGCCCAGTTCGCCTTCTCAAACAGCTTGCTGGCCCGATTGACCAGCGAGTTTGGGTTCGTCAAATCGAGATCGGGATGTTTCAGCAACTGATCCAACGTGTCAGGCATCTCATCCAACTGTTTCAACACCAGCGCTCTCGTCTGCTGCACCCTGTCGCGAGTCCGTCCGTCCAGATCGCCGTCGCGCAATTGGGACAAGTACACACCTGTCAGATAGAGATCATAGAGGATGCCTGCGAAACCCTTCGTCGTGTAGATCGCCACTTCCTGACCGGTGCGCACATGCACCGTACCGGCAGAATCCTCGGTCGCCTCGCCGATCGCCTCGAGCGGATTGCCCGTCAAACTCCCCACGGTATAGCCGACCATCTTGGCCCACCGCAGCACCCTCAAGGTGTTGGCGGTCGTACCGGACCAGCTGATGCCGATGATGAGCGACGACTCGCGTCTCGCAAACATGCCGTACAACAGCGCGCGAGCTGGGCCGATCGTCTTGACACGGACCCCAGGCAGGAGACGCTGCAACAATGCAGCCGCTGCGTCGGCATCGTTCTTGGAACTACCGGTACCCACCAGCACGATCGTCTTGAGCTTGGACAACCCCTCGCCACGCAACCCGAACTTCTCAAGCAATGCATCCTCGTGCCAGCCAAACCGATCCTCTTGACTAGCCATGTCCACCGTCAACTCCCCACTGCGCTCATCTTGCCGGATGTAAGTCGCCTGACTGCGACCGAGAACAGAGGGAATCTGATTGATCTCGTGCTCCCCGTGTGTCTGCTCACCTCCTTTGTCTGCAAAATCGATATCCACCCCAACATCCGAAGCCGCCCTGATCCCCGAGTCACCTCCTTCCCAAACGGTCTTGACTCTCCTTCTTTTTGCTCGTGCAGCTCCGACCGGAGCCTCGCCTACTCCAGGAGCAGCCTCAACCTCTTTAACAGTCGGATGAGACGGCTGAAGCTTCTCTCCCATCAAGTTGGTGTACTCGATTTCGACCTCGTACTTCCGGGTCTTCTCGTTGAGCGTTCGCTTGATGCGAACGTACTTGCCGGGTCCGGAGAGCGAGATCAGCTCCTTCAGCTTGAACTCCTGTCGCAAAGCCGCCTGCTTCTCATCGAGATCCGCGTATGCCTTAATCTTGCGTTGTCTATACTCTTTGTCGGACAGGCGTTCCGCCTTGCGCCCAGCCGACAACCTGTCGATCTCTCGCTGCGTCTCCGCAGCCAACCGCTGACTCTCCAAAATCGCCCTCTGCACGCTGTCCCGACTAAACAACGCCAGCGCCGACCGCTTGTCTGAGCTAACGATATACTCGCCATCGTTGCTCACGGCGATATAGAGATCACGCTCGTGACTCACATAGGTTCTGACACCTGGCTCCTCGTAGTTGGACATCACATCGATGGCGATCTCAGATGACACGCTCTGAATAGCCCCTGATGGGTTTCGCAAGATGGTCTCAATTTGCTCAAATTGTGTGGGCAGATACTCTGGAAACGAACTCTTGAACTCCGCGTCCAGTCCAGGAAAATCGGCTTGCACAACACCCTTATCATTCACGTACCTTTGCTCGTGCAACTTGGCGAAAATAGCCTTGAACTCGGAAGAGTTGAAGCCTTTCTCGAGGAACTGCGTTTCTGCAATAGCCCCGGGGAAGAGATCGTGAGCCACCCTGCTGTCCGCAAAGACGAGCAGCGCCAAGCGCCACGCCAGCTCTTCCTGATTCGGCGTGCGGCCATTCTGCTTGGCGGTCGCCACAAGCTGGTTCCACCATTGCTTCAACGGCTGAGGCAAGTATCCCTCCTCCGATGCCGCATTCAGATATCCTGGATATCTTTCGTCTTGACCCGCAAGACCCAGCAGACGATCCTTGCGCACCGCATCGTAGAGGAACTCCTGAAAACCGATCAGGCGCCAGGTATCAGTCAAAATGATTTGGCCATCCTCGGTCACCGGCATGTATCCGTTGCCCACCAACCCTTGCCGATCCCGACCGTATCTGATCAGTGCATCGATATCGTCGTTGTACAAGAATCCCTGCACTGCCGCTTTGACCTGGCTGTCCAGATCGCCGTTGTGCGCTACGGTCCGCTGAGGAACTCGCTGTTGCTTCTCCGGATGCGCTGCAAGATAGTCGGCCAGCCGCTGCGGAAACTCCTTGGGATCTCCCTGAACCAGCGGGAGCAACTCCTCATCGCTGAGGAGCGTCAACAAACCGGTATCGGTAAACGGTTGCCCATCCTTGGCCTCTTTGCTCCCCTCCGTTGACCAGCGGTCGTGCATATCCTCGCTATCCACAAACCAGAGAGCCCCAACGGTCAGCCAGTCGAAGACCCCCTCTCTCAAACCGAGTCGCTTATATACCTCCAGCTCGGCGGGAGCGATGAATGTTCGCTGGGCAAACGTCGTGAGCGCTGCGGTCGCGTGGCCATACAGACTGAGCTCCCGCTCCTGTCGCCACGCCTCTTCCCACTTCATACCGGCCTTCCCGGCGGGAGTCCCGGCAAAGATCTCCTCCAACTCTCGACGCCATTCCGGCTGGGCATTGATGTAGCTCATCAGGCGGGTCTGCAGGCGAAAGACGTAGTGCACGGCACTCCGGACAAAGTGCGCCGACACTCTCAACTCCACGCGATTCTGCTGCAGCAGACTCCACACGAAGCTCCAATCCTTCAAATCCCTTTCGTTCAAACGCACATGTCCTTCACCGTCCGCAATGGCCCTCTGCAGCATGCGATCGATCAATCGAGTGTAGGCGTTGAGATACCAGCGCGCCTCGCCAACCGTCATCGCCCCAGTCCGACTGGCGCCGGTAGGTTCTTGCGCATCGGCCTCGCGCACACGCTTCAGGAACGTCGTCCGATCCATCCCGGCTGAGATACCATCCCCCCTGACACGCTGCATCAAAAGACCGATTATCTCCGACTCGACAAGCGCACTGATTTGATCGGTGTCGAAGTCGTAATCCTCCTGCAACTTCTTGACCAACGCCGTGAGATCCTTCATCCCGGTCAGATCGTAGACTCGGCCAGCTGTATGGTCGCCCTGGTCCCCCAACTGGACCGTAAATCCTGGTTCGTACAGCTGACGTCTCCGATCGCGTTTATGCGTTATGGCGGAATTCGCCGCCCCCTCTCGCTCAAGCAGCCGTTGCCTGGCAACAACCATCTGCTGATCGAGCTGCTCCCGCTGAGCAGGGGTCAAACGCCGCCACGCCGTGTGCAGGAGCTGGCGATCCGCATCGGCCAACCGCTGACCGTTCTGCAACCGCTGGTGCGCATCCGCCAGAGGCCCCGACAGTGAGAGAACCTGGTCGAGATAGTACAAAGAGTACTCAGGATATCCGACTCCACCCAGCTGAATCTCTCTGATGAGCACTGTCGGAGAACCTGTGACAACTACGCGACGCATGCCAAACTCATCCCGGACGGTGAGCCCGGTATTGTCGTTGCCGCGATACGACAACTTCTTGGCCGCAAACAACGTGCCCAACCCAGCAGCCCACTTCCCGATCCCCGAAAGGATCCCACACGCGCCGGAACATTCGAGGCGCTGTCTGGCGGTGGTGTACTGCGCCACATCGAGGAGATCTTCATGAGGCGTGATGAGTTCATATTCGTTCAGCTCGTTGAGCGCGGCCCAGCCGGTGACCTGGCCATTCTGCACTTCGGCGTAGACCAATCCGCTAACCGACCGCCGAACCACGGCAATGTGATCCTGCCCCAACTCATGGGGGAAACGCACAAACGTCTCCGAGGTCAAATCAATGGGGTGCTGTTCCAGATCATCCGAAAGGAGGCCTCGATGAGCGACCAGATTCCCATGGCTGGACCGACCGACGAACCACCGCCTCATCGGATCCCGCAACGTGAGAAACTGGATGAGTCCCTCTGCCGAACTGTCGCCCCGCATCAACCAACCGACTTTGCTCAAATCCGGACCGTACTCCCACGTGGCGCTGATGGCGTCGGCCAAACGCACCACGGCCGCGGCCCGGGCTTCGGGCACGTTACCCAAACTGGCCACGCGGCACACACAGTTGACGATGTCACCTCTAAAATTGCCCACGAGTGCGGCCAGCAAGTACACGCCGAACGGCTGACTGAATGACGCTTTGTTACCGATATACTCAATGATCTTCTTGACTTGAGTTGCGGCATCGTCGCTGGACTCAATCCCCAACGCCTGATCGGACAACTCCTTGAGCACTTGCTCATCGTTGATCACCTGACGTAGGATGGCCAGGTCCTGCTCGGCGAGTCTACGCGTGATGAAACGGGGCACACCGATGACCCCAAATGACACCGAGCGAAGCCCATTGTTCAGCTGCGCGAGAAACACGCGAAGGGCTGTGGGCCAAGGCTTGATTAAACGGCTGCTAACCACCACAGCATGCAATGCGCCGTGGGCCAAGGAATCTCTGATCGAGCCCGTCGCAGAGGCAGAAGCAACCGTCACGGATGCCGCAAGGTCTTGGCGAATATTCAGCGGCGGAGGCATCGCATCCAAGTCCTGAGCCGTGTCCTCCGGCAGCGCTTCGTTGCGCTCAATCGCCTCAACAAGAATACCCAAGCTGTCGCGCCACAAGACCGCCGATGGCGTCTCAGCCAACGTCTCTGATGCCCTGCCGCCCTCTTGGAGCCGCTGCTCCGCCTGCGCCGGCCCGCCTACCGCAGTAAACGGCAGCTGAGCCAGCTGCTGCCCGATCTTCCGAGCGATACCCTCGGAGCCGGTCCCTTCACTCGCCCAAACCTTCAGCTCATCGACAGGAATCTGCAACAGCAAGGCATAGTACCGGAAATCACTATCGGAGGTCTTCGTCCCCTGAACGATCTTCAAGGTCTTTCGCTGCTCAATATACTGTCGTCCGTTAGACTCTACGATCACCCGGATAATGTATATTCCTGAGGGCAGCGGCTTCCCCTGATCGTCCGTCCCATTCCACGGGATGGCATGCTCCCCTGCCCGCTGCTGCGTGGGTTTGAGAACCGTGGCAACCTCCTGCCCCAGCCCGTTGTAGACCTTGATGGTCACCGTGCCAGCCTGTTTCAACGAATAGTTAACGGTGGTGCTGGGGTTAAATGGATTCGGATAGTTTTGTTGCAGATTAATAACCGGTACGCGAACGTCTTGCTGATCCCGAACAACAACATCGGTTGGCTGTCCTATAACCAAGGGCTGTTGGCTCGTCCGGCGTCCCGTCTCAACAACGTTACCGTTCGTCAACATAGCGCGGTATGTCACCTGAATCCCCGCAAACCGGTCGCCAACCGCCAGATCACCCGTACGAACCTTGATGGTTGATGCCTGCTTCGGCGAGATGGCATCCGTTTCGCTATCCCTCTTAGGCGCGGTATGAGCATCCGTCCCTTCGAGCAAATCGCTGCCGGACCGTTCGACGACCGTGCCGTCCTCGCGTACCAGGCGCACGACGACCTCCGTCTCGGATCCGTCCTGAATCTCCCCATCGGCTCGATCGCCGTTGAGATACCGGCTGTACATCTCCACATTCAGTTCCAACGGCTTTCCCTGTTCAACCTGCTCGGCATAGCTGAGCTTGGTCACACGCAACGGATTCGAACTCAGATAGTCGGTTCGCACACCGTCAAGGAACGTACGGGCTTCCTGCAAACGAGGATCGGTGGAAGCGCGCTCTCCGCTCCTGGCCATCTCCATAGCCAGCATGTCAGAGAGCGCAATGGCAAAGGCCAAAATCGCCGTAGGCGTGGTATGACCGAGCACAAAGTTCTCCTGGTCGACAACATTGTCATAAAATGCCACCACGGCCTGGGGCCATGAACCGTTCGCCCGCTGTTCCTTGAGCATTTCCAGTAAAAACCGGTCGCCGCCTTGGATATCGCCTGTGGCGTAGAACAACGTAATCGTCTCTGCGGTCATTTCGGAAATGACCTCCCGCGCCTGCGACAGAGCCGACCATGTTTGTCCTGTGACATTCGCGCCTGAAAAGGCCGAGCGTGAGATCACGGTGTAGTCACGAACGCCAAGGGCCAACAGCGCTTGCGCCAGGCCATACAGCCCATCGTGCACGCCCCAGACGTGTCCACCGAGCGCCTGCGGATCCCACACTCTCACCGGGTCGTTGCGCCCCTGGTTCCAGTGCCTCTCGTTCTGTATGGTCTTGTCGAAGTACTGCGGCTTGCGGAACGCCTGCTCATGCGCGGCCATCATGGGGCCGTACTTACTGAGGAGCGCCGTGTCATCCGTCTCCACAGCCAGCTGGATGATCTCGTGGAACGCGGCGGCGGCCCGGGCATTGTTCTCCACCGATACCCACGGTCGCCCATCGGCAAATAAGAGATAGACATCCTCATTCACACTCACATCAGTTCGATTGCGCGCCCAATGGTTGGTTTCCAGATACCCCATGATCGACTGCCATGCCGAACGAAGGGACGTGTCTCCCGTGATCCGCTCGTACAGCGCCATGGAGTGGACTACGGAGAGCATGTGCCCAGCCGCGTAGATGGCGCCGTCGTGCGTGCCATCGCTCGTGAGGAAGAAGGACGCCAGACTGCCATCCGGCTCGATGCGCTTCGCAAGATCAAGCAGCATCTCCTTGGCTTCTTTCGTGTAGCCAAGACGCGTAAGAATAGCCGCCACACGCGAGACGTCGTAGGAGTAGGCCTTGTCCACCAGGAAGCTGGGCAACTGGGCATTGACGTCATAGCTGCGTGGCGTGTGATTCATGGGAATGCGAGTCTGAGTGGGTACGGCCGTCGGATTCCGCATTTGGCTAATGATAAAGTCAATGGGCGACGCCTGAGCGGTCCTCTGAGCTGTAGTGTCCGAAGGTGACAAGTTCGCGGTGGTTAATGTGCCTTGGAAATATTCCTTAAACGCCCACTGCAACTGTGCAGCATCATAACTACCGGCCCGTAAGGCAACTTCAAACCGGCCTCTCTGCAAGTCCTCTCGCGTAGCGTTCTTCATCAATTGGTCAATCTGCTGGGATGTCAGCCCCGCCCGCTTTAACGACAGGTTGAGGTTAAAATACGCCTTTTCTTCGGGCGTCATCACACCTTCCATCTCGTAGGCCACGTCAACCACAACCTGATCGACCTGACGCGTGCTGGATACCACGGGATTGCCGTCGTCCCACTTTTTGTCCAACCTTGCTCTGACACGCCTATCGAATTCCTTCTGCAGCTCCGCCAGCGTCCTCATATTGCCTTGAGCACTCAGCCAGCTTGGCCAGAAAGTTAGATATGCAATGCCAGCTGCTGCTGAAGACACCTGCATGAACCGGCGACGGTTCATGGTGTTCCGCTTGCCGATGCTCCCCTGGCTAATTCCCATGCTGGCAATGACATTACCGACGGTCGATTCCTGGCCTGCGGAGGGAGCCACGACCGCCGATGCCGCGCCCTCTGGCAGAACGGTGGGCGTCGCCACCGGTGTGGCGTCGGCCACGGTAGCTGCGAGGCGGGTGGTGACGTCGGCGGTTTGCGGCGCATCAGCTGCCGAGAACCAACTATCAAAGAGCGTATTGAACTGATCGAGGTCTAGCACGCCGCGAGCGCGATCGAGGACCGCACCGATAAGCTGTCTCACCTGATCGGTCCCAAGAATGAAATCACTCGAAAGCTCCAACGCCCGGATCCGATCCATCACCTCCTGCACGATCGTCGTCAGCTGGGTGAGGTTGATCTCAGCCAACGCCGGAAGCTGCTGCGCCAGCACCGTGAGCTGCGCTGGCAGGGACTGCAGAAGCTGTAGGATCTGAGCTCCGTTAAATGCCGTCAGCTCTACCCCAAAGACCGCCTTCATCAACAACGGAAGAACAATCACCGCGATGGTAGCGACTGCGGAAATCTTTAACGCCACTTGCCCTTCCCTGATCACCACCTTACCTTCAGCGATGGCTGCCCGAAGCCCAAACCTCCGCTCTATGTACTCTAGGAATTCTGCATGACCCGCCCACCGGATTCCTCCGGACTGTCCTTCAATCAACTGTTCCGCTTTCTCCACCATATCGAATATCTCTTCCATCGAGCGATTGATGTTAAGATGGCCAAGCACGTCGAGCTGCGTCAAAATACCGGCTTTCCTCATGACCGGGACATCCGCCAGCCGTGTCCTGAGGCTAGTGATGACCGTTGTGGACTCAAAAGGATCTCGGAGATCGCTGTTGACATAGAGAACGGCGAGCGCTCGGACCGCGGTCTGGATTGAAGGCGATTGGCCTACCGCTGTCGCGAGCGCCTCGGCTTGCTGGTCGAGCCGTTGTTCCGCCGCGACACCTGTAGGAGGAGACAAGCGCCACCGCTGCGCAGCGGCCAGGAGGCTTTGCCGCACTTGGACCGACTCCTCCAAGACAGCCGTCTTCACGATGAGCGTTGCCGACACAACGAACTGCGCCTTGCCATCTGCCATTGGATGCTGCGCCGTGGGGGAGCTCCGTTGCCCATCTACCGCCTGATTCCACTCTGCGGTCATCGCTTCAACCAACTTCCTGAATACTGGTGGAAGACTCATCGTCTCGCTCAGCGATCGCAAGCGCGCCAACGTCTGATTGAATGCCGCCCCTGACACCCTGTATACGGCAGAGCGCCTTGTGGAAGGCGCCCCGTCCAACAAGCGATTGCTTACCAGCACGGTTGCTGTACCAATCTGCGTAGTCGTATCGGTGGTGGCGAGGTGGGTCGTGAGGTCGACCACCGGCTGGGAGGCATCGACCAAGCGCTGACCCAAGCCGAGAATCTGGCGGACACGATCCGTGAACGTATCGATCGGCATCTGCTGCTCCGCAGCCGTGGCTGTGTGGATCAGCTGGTGCAACGCATCGAGCTGCTGGTTGCTGAAGACGGTGCTTGCTGGCAGGTGCAGGTCGGTCAACGCCTGAATCGCCTCATGCGCGGACGAGGCGAGCTTCGGATCTACCGCGGTCAACTCCAACTGCCGCAGCCCATCCAGCACCTGATCCAGCGAGAACAATGTCGCGCTATCGAGATCAGCGCCAATGGCGACCTTCAGCAATGCGCCGACCCCGATCGCCAGGAACGCCCACATCAGCGGGTGCTGCAAGATGGATTCTTTCCATGCCTTGAGACTCGGCTTCAAGCTCGCCAGTTTCGGTTTCCGCTGCTGTAGCTGCGCGTACTGGGTCTTGGCAGCCGTCAGCAGCTCATCGAGACTAGCCGTCTCGCCGCGGACGAGGCGGTGGTAGCGCTCCTCGTCCAGTTGCCCGGCAGCGATCGGCGTCACCACCACGTACGGAATCCCCCGCTCACGCAGCAGCGCCGTCATGCCAGGCGTGTGGAATCCGCCGACCACGAGCACCACCGCGTCTGGTGGCGCTGTGTCGTGCGTTGTGCGTTGTGCGTTGTGCGTGGTCGAGAGAGCCTGGCGGTCAGCTGAGGAGACGACGGCTCCCATGGTAGCTGCGGACGCCCCCCGCTCACCGCTCCCCGCTTCGCGTCCTTGGATCCACACCAGCGTGTTGTCGAGCAGGACGCGGTCGCGTTGGTGGGCCAGAGCGTAGAACTGCTCAGCCATCTGTTGACATTTCGCAACACTGCCGGGGTCAGACCCCGCGTAGGAAAGAGGGTCAGACCCCAAACGATTGAGGAACGTGACAAAAGGTTGGAGGGGATCCTCAGCGACCTGCTCCTGATAGACTTGGAGCTGGTCAGGAGTCAACTTGAGCGCAACGAGATCCTGCAAGAGACGGGCACATCGGGTTAGTCGGACGAGAGTCTTGGCGTCCTCAGAATCGGCTAATGATTCCGCCACCGCTTGATGGAGGATGTCGAGCTCCGGCAGTAGCCGGTGTTGCTGAAGCTGCGCAGATTGCTGGAGGTACGCTGCGAAAGCCAACAGAGCAGGGTATGCTGCTACGTCCACCCCAGCCCTCTGCATCAGTACCACCAGTTGAGGGTAGAAATGGACTGCCGCGATCGTCTGCCGCTGAAACTGACTAGTCAACTCCGCCAGCTCTTGGCGTACACGGCTGTCGGCATCGCCCTGCAGTAAAGCCGACAAAGCGGCCAACAGCTGCTGCAACTGCAGCTGCACTTGGTCCCGATCAATTGTCCCCTCTAGAATCTGGACTTTCTGGAAACGTACGAGATTGGGTGCCAGCGATTCGAATCCAATACCACACAGATTGGCTGTTTGGATTAGCTCGGCTATATGATCTGGTAATGATATGCTTCCCGATTCAAACGCTAAGACTCCTCGCTCTAGATCTCGAAGTGGTTCAGGATAAAGCTTCGGCTGCAGCGACGCCAAGTCTTGCAGGACTTGCTCGATGCTCGCTTGCACAGCAGGCGCCATCTCAAGCACTTGACAGAACGCCTCGCCATTGGCTGCGTGCAAGGCCCTTTCTTCAACGCCGTAGAGCATCAGGGGAAGACGCTGCGTAATGATCTGATACTCAGGACCGGTCATTTCCCCCACGTTGAGAAACGTCTTTGCCAGAAGCTCACGAACCTGTCGATCCTTGGGAAACTGCTGGAAGAATTCAAGACTCAACGGCCCTTCGGCACCCTCCGTTGCCACATGTCGCACGCGATAGGTCTTGTAGAGATACTCGAGGATCCGCCCCTCCGCCTGCTGGGCCTCCGGCTGAGTGTGCAAGTCCTGGAGGAGCACGACCGTGGGGCGCGATGCGGGACTCGCGACTCGCGACTCGCGACTCGAGTCGCTCTGCGTCGGTTGCCAGACCTCGAGAATTTGGCCGTCCTCCGGCGGAATCTGGAGCGCCGACAGGTCCTGCAAACTCACCAGACTCACGGGTTTGGATGGTACGGTGGACAATGAACCCTGGTCGGCGGACGGTTTCTCTTTCCCGATCATCCCCTGTTTGGCATCGAGTTCCCGGAGATTGCGTTGGCGGACGCTGTCATGGGAGGCCTGTTTACCGGAGAAAATGGAGCGAGAAGAAGGAGCAGCCAAAACTATTTGTTCGAAGCAGAAAATCTGGGCAGTGACGAGGGCCACCAACCGCATCCACCTTGGAAGGGCTGGCTGATATGAACGTTGCTGCTCGGTAGATGCTGGGCTATAGTTCATAACCTATGTTACATAAATACGATCTAATCACTGCCAATACGACAAATACCGAGAATCCTTGACTATTCGAAGATCAATCGGTAGAGCAATCATGCTCCAAGATCGCTGCTTAAGCTAGCTTGGCATCACTACCGCATTGTAAATCAATTGTAAAGTATACATAGGAACCACAGAGTGGACAATGATTACGACAGAAAAAATCTATGCATAGGAACTGACCACTGTTGACTAACATTAATGATACGTTGATCATGAAATAGCAACAATTTGAACCACGCTCCAGTTCCAGATCACCTTGTAAGCTATCACCCGATGGCATTTCAGTCGTCATCAAGAGCACTCACTAAGCTAAAGAACATAGTGAGATGACCACTTGCAGATAGCAAGTCAATAGGCAAGAATAAAACAATCTTAAGTATCTGTTAAACATTAACTTACTTAATCATAAATCTAAGCTATAGCCGTTATTAGCAATAGTATTATGATATAGTTTAAATAAATAATTACAAACAATTATATAATACAGCACGAGAACAAGGATATCAGTCTAGATGCTTTTCCACAGAAACGATCGCTGGGGGTGGCGCCTTGTCAAGGTCATAGCCCTTGACCTGTGTTTATTACTCTCTCTGCCATCACCGGATGTCCTAGCCGATACACTCTCACCAGACAGACAATCACAACAATCCGGACAGCTTGGCCCACTCATCCGCATGATGAACACGCTGCGCCAGCAGCGCCATCAGCCCAAGACGATCAGCCAGCTCCTGCTGCCACGACTGCGAGCAGCGATCGCTGGTGGAGTTGATCAAGACACCCTTGCCCACCTCTGCGCCATCACCATTCCGCTCAACGGCGGCGAGGTGATCGAGGCGTGGATGCCCCAAGACCGGGGAACGGCGTACGAGGTACGGGGTACGGCGAACGAAGAAGCAAAGATACGGGGTACGGGGTACGGCGAACGACAGCAAACGAAAGAGCAACCTCCCCCATACCCCTTACCCCATCCACCGTACGCCAGCCCTTTGGTCATTCACATTCAGGACCTCCACACGCAACCGCAGGCGCAGGCGATCGCCGCTCGTATCATGGAGCACCTCGCTGGCACGTACGGGATCGACCGCGTTGCTCACGAAGCCGCCTGGCAACCATTCGATCTCGACTTCGTCCTCCAATTCCCCAAAGACGACACGCTCCGCACGCTTGTCGCCAGAACCCTCTTGGAGCTGGGCGAGCTCTCCGGTGCTGAATACGCCGCCATGGCGTTCCGGCTGCCGCTACGCGTCCACGGCGTAGACGACCGGGCACTATACACTGAAAGCGTCGACCGGTTCACCGATGTCATGCAGCAGACGGCCACCATGTCCACCATGCTCAACCGGTACGACGGTCGCCGCGAACGCCTCGCCGCACGCCTGTACGCCGCCAACGACGACCTCCGCCAGTTCGAGCAGCGCTGGTCGGCATTCCACCATGGGCAAGACGAGCTGCCGGACTACGCCAGCTATCTCGCCCGCACCGCCACCACCCACGCCATCAATGTCGAAGAGACATCGCCAGCGACCGTGCGGCTGCTCAAAAGCGCTCACCTTGGCAAGCAGCTCGATCGTGACGCTGCCAAGCGAGAGTTTGCCGCCTGGCTGACCGGTGCGCTGCTAGCCACCGAATCGCCAGCCCACCGACCGCTGCGGCCGATCCTCGAGGCTGCCGACGAATGCCTGCGCCGCAACACCGCCGTTCCAGCATCCCTCTATCACGGCGCGCTGGAGATGGCCGAGCGCCTCGGCGCACCGCTGGAGGCCTACCCCACGCTGCAGTCGCTGCGGCTTTACTACCGCCTGGCGCAAAACGCGAACCCCCACGATATCTACCGGGAGCTGCACGAGCTGGAAGAACTGGCGATCGAACGGTTGGCGCGCTCGGATGATGAACGGGAGCTGGCGCTCTGGGGCCGCCAGCTGGCGCTCCTGCGAGACTTTGTCGGGCTGAAGCTCACCGCCCAGCAATATCTGACCTACGAGACGAAACCCACCGCCTTCGATCTCTCCCGCTGCGACGCCTTCTTCGCTGCGTTGGAGCAACGGCTGAAGCTCCAGGTGCCTGATGCCGAGCGAGTCGGCTCGATCTCAAACGAGCAGCGGCAGGCGGTCGAGCAATTCTACCGGCTCGCTCACGCCCGCGACCAAGTAATGGCCACCCGGACGATGGAGTGGCTCGAAGGCCGTGAAGCGCACCTCGTGAAGCGTGAAGCGTTAGGAACTGAAGGTGCTTCTGGTTTGACGAACAACGCTTCACGAACGACGAACGACGCGAACAACCCGGAAGCCGTGGTCCTCGTAGCCGGTGGCTTTCACACAGAGGGCATCACCAAGTACCTGCGGGCGCGTGGGCTGCCGTATCTGGTCGTCACCCCCACCGCCTCCGGCGCGGTCGATGAGGCGCGCTACCAACGCCTCATCGCTGGCCAGCTCGCCACCGATGAAGAGATGCTCGTTGCCCTCCGCCGCGTCGCCCCCAAGATCAAGCTCGCGATGATCCCCCTTGCCGTTCGCCAAGAACTCCACGATGCGCACACCGCATTGAACAAAGGTGCAGTCATCGTGGCAGCATGGTCATCAAAACTCGGGCTGACGAACGTATCGCTCGCCGAGCTTGAGGCACAAATCCAAGAAGCAAACCAAGACAGTTTGGCGCTCAATCTCTCGACTGGCGACTCACCCTCCCTGCTCGATATCATCCAGCGCATACGGCAAGCACCTATAGAGAATCTACCTCCTGGAGGAATCGGCGCACTGTTCCGACAAACGGTCGACGCGCTCAATCAGAACGGCAACGTATCGGGCATTGTATCCGCTGCTGGAACACCCGCAGCTGGGTTCGCTACCATCGCCGCACAAGCGGCCAATGGCCACAAAATCACCTGGTTCCAACGTACCCAACGATTCTTCACGGCAATGGCCTCCTTTTTCGGCACCATCCACCGCCGCCTCGCCGCCACCGCCCGTACCGCGCTGCGTGTAGCGTACGGGGTATGGGGTACGGCGTACGAGAGCTTGGAAATCGCTGCACGGGAGATGCTGGGTTTCGTGATCGGCCATCCCCGCACGGTCTTCACCACCATCACGCTTTTCGCCCTCGGCGGGCTGCTCCTCTTCACCCCCCTTGGCGCGCAGGTCGGGCAGTGGGTCGCTCCGGATTTCGGCGCGGCGGCGATGGCGAGCATCTTCAGCAAGCGTGCTCAACAGGAACTGCCGGTGATCGACCTAGTGAAGGGCACTCCGGCTCAACAAATCAAGCAGCTCGATGAACGGTTGCAGTCTGACACGCCGGTCCAGCCGCTCGGCGCTGGGGATCGGGGTGATGTGTATGCAGTTCATGATCAACGGGGAACAGCTCTGGCGCTGAAGCTGCCTGGCGGACGAGCTAGACGGATCAGAGACTCAGTATTGATTGGATGGGCCGTAGACGAGATCGTGGACAGGGACGCGAGATTGGGCCAGCGACTGCGGCGCACAGGTTTTGTGCCACGCATCGTGAACGTGTACCGCTTCGTTGCGTCGTTCTATGGAAAGCAGAAGGAAAGCGCCGCGATTCTGATGAAGCGTGTCGTAGGAGTCACGGTTCGGCAAGCCGCAGCTATGGGACATGTGACGGTCGAGCAGTTTACGGAGCAATACCTACAGATGCTGGTGGCGTTCTCGAAAAAGGGCGTTCTCTATACCGATCAGAGACCGGAAGATTTCTGGTGGGTTGACGGACGCAGGTTGATGCTGATGGATATGGGAGCGTTGACTGAAGCACACCATCGTGTGAGCGACGGTATCAATTGGGACTATATGGTTATACACCGGGACTACATCGTCGAGAGACTGGAGAGATTGGTTGGATCGATATTCGGCCAGGAGTTGAGTGACGAGGTACGACAGGATCCGCGCTGGGATCAGATCTGTTCCGAGCAGACGGTACGTAGAGCACGCATCTATGCGCGCCTTGAGTCCGTACGAGACTGGCTCGCTGGCAGCGCGTGGATCCTCACTGGCATGGTGGCGCTCTTGTTGGTCGGTGTCTTGGTGAATCTGAGCTTCGAGCGCATCGACGCGCTTGGCAGCCTCGGCGACATCGGCGCGGCGGCGATGACCCTCGCGTTTCCCTGGAGACGGCGACCGAAGCCAACGACTGCTGGAATCCTCGGCTTGACACCGAAAGACCTGAAGGACGGACAAGCCGCCGTTCAGGCAGACCTCGAGCGCTTCAACGCAATGACGCCGCAGATCGTGAAGGAAGCTAGAGCCATCCAGGCTCGCTTAAACGATGCTGATTCCAAAGCTGGCCGCAAAGCCAGGGTGGCGATCGTCCTGCAAACGTACGGCCGTGGAACGAGAGAGCAGCAGACCCAGCGCACCACAACGATCCTCCAGCAGATGTATGAACAAGCGAACAGCTTGCCTGCAGAGAAATTCGATGTTTCGCTGATCATTCGGATCGATCCGGGCAAGGATCAAACCGATCCGACGATCGAGCGCGCTGAACAGTTCGCCCGTGAGAAAGCCAGCCAAGGGATTGACATCCAGATCGTGCGAAGCCCTGCGGGCGAACGCGGACTCGCCCGGGGAGAGCTTGGGTTGGCGCGCATGGCGCAAGATCAGACGTTCGACATCTCTTTCAAAACTGATGACGACGTGATCTTCGAACAAAGATTGGTCCGCGAAGTAATTGAGAAACAGATTCAAATGACAGCGGAGCAAGGCCGGCCCTACCTAGCAGGCTCCCGCCTCGTCCATCCGACACCGCAGCTGCCACAGCTGGAAAAGCGGACTCTCCGAGCGTTGTGGCGGTACTTCGTGGAGTGGCTCACCTGGCCAACCGCCGCGAACCCGGATCGATACCCGGACCTCGTGTCTCCCTTGCACTTTGCGGATGGTCCTGCCATGGCCGCCTGGGTGAAACTGCTCCCGATGTGTACCTGGGAACTCAACGCCGATGGCATAGTGCACCTGACAGGAGACCATGTGGTTAACATGATGTATGAACATGTCACCATCGTTGAGCAGAAACATTTCCATCTGGCGGCCGGATCCTTGCGCGAGGATTTCGTACGCGCGATCGACGCCTTCAAAGCCCGCAACCAGGCCGACGCACTCTTCCCAAAGGATATCCAAGGACGCAACGAGAGACTCCGCCGGACATTCACCCCGCTCTCCGTGCTTTGGTCAGACAGTCGCATACCTCTAAGGCTCTTTCCAATCATCCTGCTGAATCGTCACTATGCCATGCTCAAGCGATGGTTGGCCAGAGGTTGGTATGCCACTCGCCCCCCACCTTCACGAGGCACAGCACGCACGCTCGATGACTTCGCCTACCTGCGAGACATCACCGCCCGCGAACAGTCCGCGCAGCCGCTCGTCAAAACGAAGACCCCCATGGCGACGATCGGCCTTGTGTTGCTGGCCGGCATCGGCCTAATGCTGCTGATCGCCCTCCTTAGCAACGGCGGCCCGCTCTCGCTGGCAATGACGATGACGACGAATATCGCTCAACCCCGCAAGAAACGCCCGGCGGTTCGCAGAGCGACTGATGACCTGCGCACCGCCACCAAGCTAGCTTGGGAGGTCACAGTCAAGTGGTCGGAATCCCCTTCTGACACAATACCCGATCACCTCAAAGATGCTGTCCAGCTGATTGCTCAAGAAGCAACCAACTTGATCGATGTGGACAAACGCCAGTTTGAAACCGAGCTCATCACTGGGCCCTCATCAGCCGTGGTCCGGATCGGCGGATTGAACGGGATACCGCTGAATTTCGGTCACTATCTACCCAACCTCGTGTGGGTGGTCGGTTCTCAGACGAGCGGCGACTCCGTCAGGGTGCTCGTAGATCACCAACATCCTGGGAACGCGCTGGTGCTCATCTACGCCAAATCCATGGAACAGCTGTTTGTCTACCACACAGTGAATGGCAGTGGAGAGTGGTCGAAGCAACCCATCGACGTGCGTAACGAAGGTCGAAGTAGCACCATGGTCAGCCCGTCGAAGCTCCTCGCTGTGCCGGTCGTCAGCGACTTCACCAATCAGTGCATGCTCAATAGGTTTCAGCAACCCCGGGCTCACCAAGCGATCATCCAAGAAGCGATGGAGCAACATCGGCTGAAGGATTTACTCTACCGCGCACGCGCTGGCGGAACCCTCGCGTTTGACAAAATCTCGTTTCCGCTTCCGAAACTGAAGAACCGGACGTGGACATGCCTGGCTGAGCGATTAATACGAATCGACGAACAGAAGTCGAACTCCAAGCGGTACACGGTCCTGGTAAACGCCAAGGATCCAGACGATTATCTCTTCTTCCTGTCAACGCCCCAGGGAGTTCTGCTCTTTGACCGCACGGGGTTCCTGGACTCGTATCCGCAGAACGCCCAGGGCGCCAAGGCAGCTAGAGAGAGCATCTATCTCAACACTTTCTTGCTTCGTCTTCTCCTACAGGACACAGAAGCGAACAAGACATTCGTTGAGAAACGGCTCGGGCAGCCGACTAGGGCGAAATCCGGCAAGACGTATATCCCCTCGTCGTTCGAGATCGGTCGACCGGACCGCAACGGAGCGCAATTTGTCACCTACGAAGGACGGCGGTATCAGGTCAAGCTCCTGCCCGGAACGATCAAGAAATATTCCTGGACACCGATTGCACGGATCTACGACGACCATAACCAGCTCTTGACGACGATCTGCTGGATCGGTCCGAATCAGTTCGCCATGATGGGGGTGGGAAACCGTGGCGTTGCCGATCACCCGTTGGTCGCCCTGGCCGGACGCTCTTTCTATCTCCCGCATCTGATGAATCAATTGCCAGAAGACATTGTGAGTCCGAAACTGAAAAAAGGTTTCAGTGAAGCCGGGCGCTACCTCGTCTATGGAAAACCCAAGCTTGGTAACTTAGCAAAAAGCCAAGCCGTCTACAAACTCATCAAGACACAACGCACACGCCACGCTCGAAGCGAGGACGGTAGGTGGGCTCACCAACATACCTCCTTCGCCGTGAAGCAAGGCACCTCGTGGGAGGATTGGGCAAGTCTGATCGCTCTGGGATACCTGATTCCAGACAGAGAGCACGCTGAAACAGCCATGCGCTTGTTCATCCGAAACGTCCCCGCGCAGCCTGCGGGCCAAGGACCAGCCTACGGTAATTTTGTCTCGATGTTGGTGGGCGAATCCGGAGTCGATCCGGCGATCGTGCGTGATCAGCTGAGCAAGTTATTGGTTGAACCGAGAAGCGTGTTCGAACAATTAAAGAAGGAGGCTCGAGGGACTACACGGCCGCGGCGGCGCCTCGACGTCGCGAACACTGCAGACCAGTCGGTGAGAACGCGCCCGCTTTCCCTTCGCGTAACTGGCACCCCCGATGCGAAGCCACTACTGAGTACAAGGCGAGGCAATGTGATCGAGCGACTCAAGAAGGACGGCTTTCTTGAAGCGCTACAGGCACTAGACGCAGCGCGCTCCGATCGCGAGATTGAACGTGCGTTGGACATACTGCAACCAAAGGCAGTCGGTGAAAGCGGTGGTCGGTATAAATTCCGAACGCAATGGGGATGGGCCATCAAGATGACGCTTGGCGGCGGTGACCGACTCCACATGGCAATCATCGTCAAACGTGATGGCGCAGCGCGCTTCGTTGAGCAGGTCGTCCTAGGAGCTTATGCGACCGGGAGCGAAGCCCATGAGACAGCATTCCAACCGAAAGGGTTTGGAAGAAGGACGCTGGATGAAATTGAACAGCTAGTCCTGCAGAACGAGCAAGCAGGGAGAAACGCCGCGTTACAGACGCTGCTACTGGAAGACCGGCCTCGGCCAAAGCCTAACTCCATCGCCTACTGGGTGATGCTACTGATCACCGGCAACGAGCGGCTGGCGCGTCAAGTCGGGCTGGCGGGTTTGGCGGTGGAGATCCCGGCCCTGGTGCTGGCAGCGAGCTCGCTGGCGATGCCGTGGCTCATCGGACTGCTGGCCGCCTTCGCCGCTGCCCATGCCACGCTGGAACAGCTGGTGACTCACAGAGGCAGGGAGGCGATCGGGAAGCGGCAGATCGCGCGCCTGTTGCTGACGTCGACTGCGACCTACCTCTTTGTCTTCCTCTCCTACGCACTGATTCCAATGATCCAAAACCCCTGGATCATCGCTGTGCCGATCGCAGCGCATTTGCTTCGTGATCGCGAGCTGTTTGGCGCGCTGAACGAGACATCACGCACACATCGTCCAATACCAAACGCTGCCCGCGTTGCTATCGCCACCGCCTTTGACGCGTGGCAACGCCTGTGGCAGACGGCCACGAAGCGCCCGGTCTATGCCGTGACGCTCGTTGCCATTCTCGTCCTCACATTCGGTGGGCTGTTCCTGCTCACTCCGCTCGACACGCAGGTCGAGCAGCTCTTCGCCAGCGGCAATCAGCTCGGCGACTTCGGCGCGGCGGCGATGGCAATTCCAAACGTCATAGGCCGAAGCCAGATTCCCGCTACCTACCGACGAGTGTGGCGGCTGTTAAAACATACGGAGTCGTATGACGATCTTTCGGAGGCTTCGCAGAAAGTACGCCAGGTCTTATCAGCGATTTCTCCCGCACCCGGCGAGGCAATGGACGGGGAGACCATCCCACAGGCAATCGTTGCTATGAAGGCGATGCAGAAGAAGATCCGCCAACAACTCGCCCAAACGATGGACAACGACTTGGTGCCGCTCTGGGAAGAGTTGATTATGCTGACGAATTCCTTGGAAATGCTCGATTTGGCCACAACAGAGCCGCAGCGTCAGAACACGTCAAGCTTGCAAGACTTCACGGCAATGGAAGTATGGTTACGAGCCAGCCGTCGTCCTGGTCTGCAGTGGCTACACCGTATTCTCATCTGGGACATCGTCCTGCATCGTGCCGGCTATCTGCGCTCTAAGCTGACTGATACAGATCGCAAAGACCGGCGGGGTTTCATGCTGAGTCCATTGATCCTCATCGGCATCACCGTGATGGGAGGATTCTGGATCAGCGAGGGAGCTCCGATGGAGCGACTGCTCGTCGGTATCAAGATGGCTTTCCTCGCCAGCACGTTTGTGCCCTACGCGGCCTCACATCAACTGGGACACCAACGAATCGCCCGTCAACAATACCTGCGGGACCAAGTTGAGGAAAGAGAGCAGCCTCGACCCGAGGGAAAGATTGCCATATTACTCGCTGGACCACGTCGAGATACATGGCTCCTCTTCACACACGGGGTGAGTCATCTATTGTTCAGTGCGATTGGAGCCACTCAGCTCGCGGCATTCGCCACGGTGTTGTTCAACATCAGCCTGATCCTGATGTTGAAAGCACTCTTATTCACTGATGGGATACAAATCAAGAAAGCGCTCTACGAGATGTCCCAGACCAATCAACCAGCAGTGAGCGCCACACGCTATGTCTGGACGAAACACCGACGCACGTTCATCGTGTTTGTTCTGGTCGGAATCATGGCGCTGCTGGTGATGGGAAACGTTCGATTTGACTTTGTACGTCTCTTGACTGATTCGCTCAGCCAACTCGACGCCGCGCAGCAGTTCGCCGCCGCAGCTGTGGAGCCGTCCCCGCTCGGTGCTACGTTATCGGCAGTCGAAGCCCTACCGCTCGCCGCATCAATAACCATTCCGCCAAACAAGGCGGTCCTCGACCACGCGAACCAGAAGTACCAACCCAAGGATGCCTCGATGTTCCCGCTGCCGCCAACCTCCGACGGCAAGGCGAGGCAAGGCACGGTGCTGGCAGTCGTCCTGAAAGCGTTGAAGGTGACGCGAAACGACATCTCGGGCAAATTCAAGGAATTCCAGAGAAATCACCCACAGACCCGTCGCATTCCTCTCGAGACATTCCAAGCGATCTTCGACGGAACCGTCGTCCAAGTCGCCGGCAGCGTCTTTGATTGCCGAAAGAACGGCAAGACCCATTGGCCCGCCGTGAGGAAGAACGCGGACGGCAACTACGATGCCGATGCCTTCTTCTTCATGCCGCGCGCCGGTCTCTCAGCAGAAGACTACGGACAAGCAATCAAAGCCATCAAAGACAAGCTCACTGTCCATCTTCAAAAATATTTGAACGATGTAGGGTTGTCGTTCGATGAACTACAGGTGCATATCATCGCGGTCACGCAATACTTGGCAGACGCCAGACAGGAAGCCGGTCTACTCCCACGCACAGGAGCCACCGCGGCGTCCGTCATCCGGAGTGGCATCGATCTCGACTCGCTACCCACACCGAAACCTGAAACCTTAAGGACGATACGTCGACAGTACAGCGTCGATGCTCAATCAATCGTCTTTGGGACAGTCGCTCGCTTATCGTCAGAGAAAGACCTCACGACCCTGGTGCACGCCGCACAGGAGGTCGTCAAGACAAATCCCCTGGCGAAGTTCCTCATCATCGGCGATGGACCCGAGAGAGCAACCCTAGAACGGCTGGTCAGCGAGCTGAACCTAGCTGATCACGTTCACCTCCTTGGCAAGAGGGACGATGCGCTCGAGCTATATCCGTTGTTCGACGTCTTTGTGCTCTCTTCCAAGACAGAAACGATCCCTATCACTGTGCTGGAGGCAATGGCGTACGAAAAGCCAGTAGTGGCTACCGGCGTTGGTGGCCTTCCTGAAGTGGTGGCTCACGATCAGACAGGCCTCTTGGTCCCCAGCGGTGACCCGTCAGCTCTGGCAGCGGCACTCATCAAACTGGCGAACGATCCTGCCACAGCGCAGCAGATGGGCCGACAGGGAAGGCAGCGGTTAGAGAGAGAATTCTCGCTACCACAGGTCGCGGACGCATACGATGCCCTCTATCGCCAACAGCGATGGGATCGGGCGGCAACGACGACACTCTTTGAACGCCTTATGACAAGAGCGCAGCTTATCTGCTTCGAGCTTCCTGTAGCCACTATCCGCTCGTTGCGAGCAGCAACCGCTGAATCCATCCGCTCCATCGCCCCCCATGGCATCCTGGAAGCAACACGTAGGACTATCCAACGATGGTCGATCGGTCAGTGGCTGACGATGGGCACCCTCGCTGTCGTGCTGATCGTCGGGACCATGGCGCTAATCCACTACGCAACTGGCGGTGGCATCACCCAAGAGTCGATCGACATGTCGAAATTCCTGACCACCGCGCCCGAAGGGATTGTCGTCAGCCCATACTCCACCGTTCTGCCGGAAGCACCTGGCGCGACGATGTCCCCGCTCGACGCCATCGGCCGCCTCGTAGAATCCGCCTCAACCTCCGACACCACCCCCCTCTCCCCCATGCTCGGCGCGACGTTCTTCGGCGGTGAACACAACGGAAAGACACGACCTTCCACACATCGTCGCCCATCGTCGAATGGTCTCGAAGATCCGCGCAAAGAAATTAACAACGCCTGGGCAGACATCTCCCGACAACTGACGGATCTGGGTCGGGAGTGGCAACGGAACATGGATGAGGCTGTCATCGCCAATCGGAAACAAAAACTTCAAACTCTGCACGGGCTGTCGCCCGATACGGCCGAGACAGAAACGGAGAACCTCACGAACGAAGACGCGCGCCTCAAATACATCGCAGCGCTCAGCAAACACTTCGAGTCTCCGCCCGATGACGTCACGATTCATGCCCTGACGTGTGGATTCTTGTGCTCGCGCGATCTCATTGGGCGGGAAGACACGGACGCCTTGCAACTCGCCCAGCAATACGTCGAATCATTGCGCGACGAACTCAAGAGTGCGGTCGGGCGACGAACAGACATCATCACACGAGTCCTCCGACCGGAGGAAGGCGTGATCCTCCGATCCCGTGAGGATCCGCTGCTGGTCCTGCTGGAACAGCTCGTCATCAATCAAGCAATCGACCTATCGAGAATACCCCGGCTGACGAACCAACACGGCGTCAAAACACAACTCGTCAGCGTGACGGAGGACGCATTCCTTGCGCTCCTGGATAACTCTCAGCACCTGGTCGTCTACGGAGTTTCCGAGAGCGGCCACCCAAGCGATGCCACGGTGAGTCGTACCAACGGTGCATTCACCCTCACCGATTACTACATGACACCCGAGGGCAAAGAGCATCACGACCCGCGCGCCATTTCTCTGGAGACCGCTCGCAAGGAATTACAACAATCTGACGGCCGGTACGTCGTCTTGGTCACGGAGGATGCGCTGGAGTCTTGCCGGCAGTCCGCCCAGACGCAGGAAGACGCGATTACCGACCGCAGTTCCTACGCGCTCTTTTTCGTCCAACCCTACGCGGTCCTCCGGCCCGCACACGAGGATACGGTACAGGCCCAACCATCCTCTGTCGACGGAGTCTCCCGCACACAGGCCGATAACCACGATCTGGAAAGCGCTCCGACTTCAACAGCAATCCGGGAGATCGATGTGCCCAAGTTGGTAGAGGCGACACTCACCGACATCGTCATCAAGCAGTGGAAGGATCAGCAGAAGGCCCAAGTAGATGCCAGCTCCACATCGCTGCGCAGCCAGGCCGATGAGTGGCAACGCCGGATAGTGACACAACTCCAACAGCTCTTCCCTGGCACAACGATCGACGCTTTGCCATTCGATCCGGACAGCGTCCGGTACGCCGCGATCTCTTACAAAGAAGCACACTTCCTCCGCCAATCAGACGGCAAGACAGAGGAAATCACAGTGTTCGGCTTCGCCCTACCGAACGGCTCACGGCTCTACGCTGAAGGCGTCGGGGATCAACCGCGCCACTGGCTCGTGCTCCGCGGCGATCTGCCGGAGCTCGACACGCTCAAACGCCCCGTGCGAGTCGGCTCGCCGACTCGTTTCTTCCAATGCCGCATTCGACGACCCGACGGAACGTGGGAAACTCTCCTGTTTGAAGTCCGGAGGCGTTCAGTCCATCGCGTCGCCCTGGACAGTTTCTGGGCGGCGATCCCGCACGACGACGTCCTCGAACCGCCACTCGACCACCTGAGCGACGCCGTGGTGTGGGATCCGTCAACCATCCCGCCGCGTGCCAGAAGACTCGCCGAGAAGCACGGCATAAAGGATTCACTGGCTCGACATCTCATCGGCATCAACCTCATGGCTATTCGAACTCCCACTAGCGACATTCGCGAGTACCTCCAGGCGCTGCGCGAGTACGATCCCACGACATACGACCAGCTCCAACATACCTTAAAGACCATGGAGTCCCTCGAACGCTATCCGCTCATCGCATTCATCGACCCCGGCAGCGCCACACTCATCGACACCGCGATCACGAGTCTGGTCCGGACCGAAACCGTGAAGGCGAGGCGCCGTGATGAACTGCTCGCCGAGCAACTCAGGCGCCAGCGGGAAATCTTAACGATCGGCGACATGCTGCGTGCCGTCACCGAACTCGAAAATACCCAGCCGTCTACCAGGGAAACCCCTCCGTCCACCGATCCGGCGGCGTTCATCGATGAAATATTCGGCGCCGTGCTGACGAATAGCCCGTTGGACTATCGGACATCGGCCCTGGAAACAGCCAGGGCGATCGGCGATCCGATCGCCAAGGAACTCCAACAAAAACATCCCGCAGAGATAGCAGCTCTCGGTGGGCGAATCACAGTCTGGCGCTGTGAAGAGCAGCGTACCGATGATGTAGTCGTGGGAGTACGCATCGGCAACCTAGAGCGGTTCTACACCATAGAGATCAGGGGAATGAACCCAAACCTTCAATGGGTGTGGAAGCGACTCCGACAGGCCCCTGTTCCCTCGATGCACATCCCGTGGCGGGCGGTCTATCCCGTTGAAGGCACGACTGAACCGCCGCCAGCGCCGCCGCACGCCGACGGGACGCCCGATGGCACCACAACGCCATCTCCAGACACCATTGGCACCAATCCGCCGGACGCGCGAACGCTCCTAGAGCAAGCGCTCACCACCGCGCTCGACACCACCGGCATCGACCTCAACTCCCCCCGCGGCACACCAATCAGAATCGGCGATCAACTGACCATCAATGCGCCACAGAACATCGTCGATGCGCCGCTGAGCGTTTCAACGGCGCGTGGCCTCCTGCCGGGCATTGCGGCGTCGCTGCGCAACCTCCTGCGCGCCTCACCGGTCATGCAGAATGCTCCCGCAATCGTGGAGCAGAGCGAACCGATGTATCACGAAAACGGCTCCTCCACGATCTACCTGCGTCTCACAATGGCCACGGCCACTGGCTCCGAGTCTGCGTACGTCCAACTGGACGCCCGACCACGCGAGTCGTCCGGTGCCATCCTCCACGTCAAGATGCCGGACGATGCCCCCGTCTACAACGGCTCCTGGCTCAGCACAAACCACGATGTCCCCATCGTGGTCTACAAGGCTGTGCGCTCCCTGACCAATAATATCCTGCTCCCGGACAAGACTTCGGACGCCACGCGCGAGGCTGCTGCGAAACTGGCATATCGTCTTGGAGCCGAGCTGCCCTTCTCCAAATGGCTGCGCCCATTTGGCGTGGCGACGGATGCCATCCTGATCGAAATGGCCTCCGACCAGATCCCGGCTGGCCTCGGCGTCGCCGAACGAACGTACTTGAAAATCAGTGGTCTGGGTGATGTTCCCATCTACTGCGCTTTCGTCCCCATCGATGAATACATCAACGCCAAGGACTCCCAGCATGACCGGGACACCACTCGCGCCGTCATCCGACTGCTCCCCCTGCCGATGGATCGGGAGCCCGTCACCCCAAAAATGAACAGGGAGCTAACCCCCACAGAAGCGGCACCGACCATCACCCCATGGACCCCCGTCTACGATAGCAGGCCGATTACCTCTTCCGAAGAACTGGGCACGGCAATCGCCCAAACAACGGCGCTCGCGCTGCCGCATCACAACACAGCCGCTGAGGCCAGGGTCGACTTTCCGGCGCGCACACTGGCCTTGGCCAAGGATCTGGCGGAACAGATTCGAACCAAGACAATGCGTATCACTGACCGGATGACGGTGCGCGTTGGGCGCGAGCGAACGGAGTCCGATACTCTCCCCACCCGAACGATCGAAATTCGCGTGGGAGATGCCCCGCCGATCGTCATCCAAGTCGAGCTAGTGACACGTGACGAGAAACCCCAACTAGTTGCCGACATCCTGCAGCAAAGACCGACCGACGCGACGGATTGGACCGTTGTTGCCGCGTATCCGGAGATGGCTACGATCACCCCTGAGGTCCTCGTGACGAAGGCGTTGGAAAGAACGTTGAGCGGCGCCTCGGATGAGGAAGGGCTCCAACTTACGACGCTCATGGGTATCGTTGGTCAAGCCTTCCTGCCCCAAGCCGCGCCAGCGGAGCCAGCACAGGCCACGCTGCCCGATGAGACCGGACGCACCATCGGGCGCGCCATCGGCGAACAGACGACCGCTCTGCTCAACGACACGTTCGGCCCCGTCGTCGTGGAATGGACCGGCGCCGATACCACAACAGGCTTCTACCGGATTCGATTCCCGCAGCGTCCTGCGCTGCCAGCGATCACCATCGGATGGACGCTCACAACAGCTGGCGGGAGCCCACAATTCAGCCTTCTCGAGCCGCAGCCAACCGCCGGCCAGCAGCTCTGGGAACCTCTCTACGACGCGCGTCAATCCGAATCGAACGCGCAACGCTCCGAGTCGCCTCGCAGCGCCGTGCTGCTGGAAGGCGGTCATCTCCTCATGGGCGGACTTGCTATCATCGCCGGCGCCGCGGCCCTCCATCCGTTACTCGGACTGGCAGCCGCGGGGGCCGGATTGTCAGCCTACTGGTGCGCGCTCTTCGGTATGCCAGGCTGGGTGCGGCGGCTGGCGGCTACGCTCGCTCCCGCGGCCAACCGGATCGGCACAGCATCGCTCAGCAGCGTAACCGGCGGACTGAGCCGGGCGATCGTTCTCGGGCGGCGGCTCGGCGGCACGATCCGTGCTGCGGTCGAGTCAGTCGCCGATCGGCTCCGTGAGCAACGGCCGTCGACAATGATGATCGGCGCGCTGGCCGTTGCGGTGATCGCTATCATCACCGTCGTGCTGCTTACCGGCGCCCAGCCCGCCGCCGATGGCCAGACCATCGAGACCACCTCGCACCTCATCACCCAGCTCCTCTCCCCCGGCGCCACCGCGATGAGCGTCGCGCTGCCATCCGCATCACCACAGAACCACACTACACCACAGCCACAACAGGTGACGTTGCAAGTTGGCTCTGACAGATTCCTCTATGCCGTTTGGAAAGAACATGAGTACATGATCAACCCAGGGTTTCCCATGTACCACGACTTCCGCCACCACGCCATCGATCGCGTGCGTGGCCGGCACAGCGTCGTCCTTGACTTTGCCATCCACAGCGCAGTGCATCCAGAGGTTTCGCAGCGCACTATCTCCTTAGATCTCTTCTTGCTACTTGAGGACGAGGAAGATGTGGTGGGTTTGGTCGAGACACTCGAGGCCGACGGCATCGTACCTACACCTGATAGCGATGCTCCTATCGATGAAGCGCGACTTGGTCAGTGGCGACTCTTGAAGGACATCGACAAACAACTAGGCTTCTGGGACTGGAGCTGGGAAGAGTTCCAGCAACTCATCACGGCAGTGATGGACATCCGGCGGGAATATCGAGTCGCACTGGCCGACTCATCCGCCGGTGGCACATGGACGACGACGCGCACCGTGAAGCCGATCGACGTCAAACTGCCGAGCCAGCGCCACTTCACCCAGCTCGCCCTACCGATGCTGGCACTGGTCCTCCTCGGCGCGCTCTTCGCCGGCGCCGCTGGCTCCTCCCTGGCGATGATGCCGTTCGAACTCAGCCGCCTTACGCAACGATTCATCAGGCGCCACCCCACAACCGCAGCACAGACAACACCATCGCAACAGGAGATCGCCGATGAATTCTACCGCCTCCGCCGAAACACCCAGAACGCACTCGCCGATGCCGAGGAACTTGCCTACGCGATCGCATCAGCATCCGGCGATATCTCGACAACCAATGCGCCCCACGATGCATTGTCACAACGCATGAAGGAAGTGCGGGCGGCAGTTTACGAGATCGAGCGCTTCATCAACACACATTGGGTGAAGGCAGAGACAGAAATACACGACCTCTCCCAAACCGCCCAATGGGCGCAGCAACAGCTCTCTCAAACACAGAACAATATCCCCAACACCTTGTTAGCCTGCATGCGATATCTCATTGTCCTGAACCGGCGCGTTCACGCACAGCTGCCGCCATCGCAGCAAACCCCAACCTCAGCAACAGTGATTCGGGAACGTTTATACCTGATCCGGAATGTCCTACAAACATTCAAGAACGTGCGTGCCGTGGTCGTGTACGGCAGCACAGCTTCAGGCAATGCCACGGAAGAGAGCGATGTCGACTATTTGCCAGTCTCGACGACAGAAGATCCGAGCGGAGGGGAAATCATCATTGCGCTGGATCGAGCCGCGCTCCGCGCCGGCTTCGAAGCTTCCCCCCAGCGAGAACGCACAGCGCTGAATCCGGATGCTCCATCCTTCGATGAAAGGATCAAGAACTACTTTCTTCCCAAACGTCTCGGCGGCATAGGGCACGGTCGAATACCTGGGCTCCCCATGGTGAAAGACTACCTCGTGGTTGGACAGAATGACCAGACGCAACAACGGATCAGTCAGCTACTACGGCACGCCATCCGACAGGTTGCCAATGAAGAAGCTGAGCGCCTGAATCAACCGACGGCAAAATCCTCGGAGCTGCCGCAGGAAATGAGGTGGCGGGATGACCTACTCGATCGCCAAGTGGGCAGCTCGATACGCCTAAAAGCGACAGCTCCTATGATTTCCTGGCTGAGTCGGTCTGCGGAACGGGTCAAGCGCTTTGCAACCACCAACCCTTGGTGGTCGCTGGTGATTGGCCTGGCCCTCATCGTGGGTGCAGTGTGGTTGATTGGTATCTTCGGCTTCGACCGTCCCCTCAACCCGCTCGACTGGTTCACCGCAGGTCACCCTGCCCACGCCCCACCGCTCGTCCAGCTCGCCGCCGACACCTCAACACTAGCAGCGATGACTCCACAGCTGTCCGTGGAGTTTCTCGGCGCGCTTGGACGAAACCTCATCGGCCTGCTGCGCACGTTCATCCGTCCCAAGCATCCGCTCGGGAATCAACCATCGGATGAGGCCATCACCCGTATCAAGGATGCGTTTGCGACCGGGTGGCGACCGACCGGCAGCACACTCCTGGCCCGCGTCGGCACCACTCTCCGCTCCCCACCAGCCGCCGTCGCCCGCCTCGCCGCCGCCAAGGAAGCTGTCATCTACGCCGCCCGCGTCATCTCCGGCCACCTCCGTACAGCTGAAGTCCGGCTGGCTCTGTTCCGTGTCACCGTCGCGTTCGCCTGCATCACCCTCACCGCCCTCTTCGCCGGCGATGCACTCCGTGAGCTGCTGGCTGTCAACCAAACCGACGCCGATCTCACCCAGTTGGCAACAACGGCACCGATCGTCACAGTCCTGCAAAGACACAACCGATTTGTGCTGGCATCGAATGATGCAGAGCTGGACGCCTCGTTGGACGTATGTATCGCCTGTGCCGCCATCAACTCAGAGACGAGTGAGCGAGCGATGGTGCATATCGGTCCCACCGTCCCCAACGAGCTGTTTGAACAAACCCGCTCGTGGCCGCTGGCCAAGGCCGCCTATCTTGACCATCTGATGACCGACCAAAACGACTCGACCGGTCAGCGACAAATTGCCAGCGCTGCCTGGCATGTCGCGCTGATCCGAGGAGCCGACACGATGCCATTCGAGGAACCGCTCCGTGACCACATGGTCTCGGTAGAAGATCTCCAGCAACACTTGGCCGCTCGGATCGGGGCAAGCCATGCCGGTCATATCACGGTCTTCGAACATCCTCAGCAAGCAAACCTGGCGTTCGCCCCAGGCCTCATGGTCAACGCACGCCTGGATCAACACGGCCAGGTCACGATATCTAATCAAATCGGAGAGCAACGACAACCTATCGGCACCATCAACCTCCTCACCAAACCGCCGACGACCACGCTGCTCATACGCCTGCTCCTCATCGGACTCGGCGTCGGCACCGCCCTCCTCGCCAGCGACACCTCCGGCGCCGGCACGGCGGCGATGAGCGCGTCAATCTTCACAAACGTGAGAACACAGCTGTCGAGACGCACTGAGCCTGCGGGTCTGGCGACCATAACAGCTCGCTGGAACTCCCTCCTCACAACCCCGATGTCGCGGCGGCAGTTCCTCAGCGTTGCGCTCAAGACGATTCTGCTGCTCATCGTGACCCCCATCGTTTCCGTGATCAACTGGGCCTGTGACAGCAAATTCTGGGCACCGAGCTACCTCGTCATTCCATCAATCCAGCGCAGAGTGACGGGCGTGGACGGCGTATCGATGACGATCTCCATCGACACCTCGCGGCTCGCCGAGCAAGGCATCATGCTGGACGCCACCATTGTCGAACTCACCATACAAGCCCTGAACCACTTCCCTATCGGAGCGCTGGGCCCCTACGCCGACAATGATCTGGCCCTCATCTTCACCGATCGACTCCCCTCGAACATCGCAGGACAAGCGTTGCCGAAATCCGGCGGCGACTCTCTGCAAATCGTGCAACAACACTTTCACACACGCGGCATAGTGCAGGTAGACGGAGCCATCCTGATTAACACCAACGGCTCAGGTTTCGCTCCGGCGACGAACGGCATTCTGTCCTTGAGACCCGCCGTACGCAACTACTACATCTTCCTGCTCAAGCATGAGCTATCCCACTTCATTGGCCACTTTCTGGAACGCATGCGGGACGAGCACGAGCACGGACGCCTCCCTGAGAAACTGCACGCCCTGCAGACCTTCTGGGACCAATATCAGTCCCTGCCCCTGACCCAATTCATGCAACGAGAGTTTGACCGAGCACAACAAGAAGCTAACCCTCCCACAAGAGACAACATGGTCCGCGAAGAATTCGCGCGCATCGCTAACGCGTATTTCGCGAGCACGTCATATCTTGTTACCACAAGCACCTTGGAAGCCCTTGCGGCCGAACGACAAGACAAGGACCCTGTGTCACTCAAGAAATTCTTCTTAATCGCAGAGCTCATGACCTACTTCCGCCAAGGAGCAAGAGAAGCCCATGTGACGCTAAGCTTTGAAACGTCCACTCCCCTCGATGACACACAACCCGTGCAACTGACCGCAAAGCCACTCCGCGTCATACGGGATCTCGACGGCAGTGTCGTCGATCTCCGAGAAATATCCCCAGGCCCCACGCCATCCTTATCTAAATTGTCTACATCACGAACCGCCGCCTTCTCAATCGCGCTGCCAATACTCTTCATCGGTCTACTCACCCTCACCCTGCTCGGTACGCAGGTTGGACAGCTCTTTACTGGCAGCAATCAGCTCGGCGCTGGTGCGGCGGCGATGGCAGTACCAGGCAAGCGTGCTCAGCGCGCTCTCATTGACCGCCGTACATCATCACAAGCCGAACAAAAGATGAGGAAATCGGCCTATACCGCTTTCCAAATGTACGTGTCCGCAACGATAGGATGGATCGGCGGCCCGCTGCTGTTTGCAAGTCAAGGAGTAGACGTCCCCCACCAAGTTCTTGCGTTGCTGACGGTCACGTCTGGCTTGTTTGGAAGCGCGATGGCATTTTGGATCTTGCGGCGTTTGTATGGAGCCTTCTCTCCGATCGTGAAGAAGACGTTCTTGATGGGATCGGGGCTGCTGATGGGCATGACCGTGGGATTAGCCGGCGCGCTCTTCAAGGCGATTCTCGGTATCCTGGGAGGCGCTCAAGGTCTTGAGAGCGTTCGGCTTCTTTCGATGGTGCCTTTTGGAATCCTCATGCTCATTGATGTGGTCCATCATCTTGTGTATCGAGTCGTCAAAGATAGTGAAACGTCACAAGCTCGTAGGTCCTCAGAAGCCATACGCGCCCCCGTCTCATCGAGATTCGGTGGCGTGATGGGTCAAAGGCTATGGAAAGATGCGGCGAGACAGGGCAAGCCGTTCCTCGTACTGTTTGCAGTTGGAGTCGCCGCCGCATTGGTGGCTACTCTGATCGGTGTCGGCCTCCTCCAGTTCGAAGCGGACTGGTTGAGCGATGCGTTCCCGCCCGGTGCTGCGCCACTCGCCGACGTCTCCAGCGCGCAGCAGCTCGCTAGCCAGCTCGACAGCAACGCCGCGCTGGGGATGGCGGTCTCGCTGCGCAGCTTCCGATGGGAACAGCTGCAGCACCAGGCTGACCGATGGCTCCAGCATATGCCCGGTCCGATCGGTCGCGCCGCCGCCCAACGCGAGCGCGCACGATGGCTGCAACGTGTTGAATGGCGGCTGAACGCTCGACGCGGTAGAGACGCTACAGGCCGCGAAGCGGCTCCAACCGATGGACTCGCCGACCCAATAGTCAGCCCACTGTTGAGCGGCATCCCATTTGCCTTGCGATACGAGCTAGCCCTGTACGCTGCTAGTGACCAAGTCCGCGTGGAACTGGTGAATCGGCTGAAGGAACCGTTCAGCCAACGGATCGGCAACCGGCTGCTGCTGAACGCTGCTCACGTGGACGACAGCGCAGAGCGCCGTGGCCGCGAATTGGTCCACGATCTCATCGGCTTGCACCAGACGCTGGGAACCTGGGCAGCTTGCATGGCGGGTTATTCTAAGATCCACCCAATCGCTGCGGAAGCCGCTGCCGATCTGATCAGCCGGGGCGTCTCACCGACCGCCGAGGATTTCAACACCCAACTCAACGCAGCGCTCGGCCATGCCAACTATCCCCCTAGCTATGGCGCCGAGAAACTCCAATCCCTCTTTTCCATCCTCGACCGGGATCGGCTGCCGACCGATGCTGAAGCCTTTCACCTGCGCGACCAAACCCGGCTGCTCGTCCAGCTCGCGACCCAACAGCAGGATCTCAACACTAGAGACGCGCAGGTGGGTGAGCTCCTCGGAACCGCCGACGGCCCTCTCCGGCTCGGCAATCCCAATGCCTTCATCCTTCCGGACGGCACCAACCTCGTAACGCTCCTGCGGGAAGCCAACGCACGAGGCATCGCAGCGCTCACCAAAGCGCTACAACTCTCTGCAGCCGACAAGCAACGGCTTGAGCGGGAGCTCATCTTCGAGGTCACCGGCAGCACGGCGTACTTTGAGAGCGACTGGGAGATGGTCGGACGAACCACGGAGACCGACCGCATCGAAGTAGACATCGTGTGGCGCATCCCACGGTTCCTCGTCAACAAGCTGCTCACGACAGAAACAACCGCGCGCGAAGCGGCCGACACCGCCATCCAGGTAGCCTCAAACGCCATGAAGCAGCACGTCCTCAACCACGGCATCACCATCCACCTGACACCCGCTCCACATCTTGGACTGGGCTCAGAGCTCCCCCACCATCCGATCAACCATTACTACGCGCAGTCCCCGACGTTTATCAAGCGCCTCCCGATGACCATCAGCACCCGGACGCATCTCAACCAACAGACCGTGCTCAACAACTACCACACCCTGTTCAACGATGCGACAGCTGCTTTCCTCGTAGCCATGCAGAATGCTGGGGACAAATCGTATCGAAGCTGGCAAGCACGCACGGCCTTCCTCAAAGCCGCCAAGCGCCTCTTCCGCATGGCGCTCCTGCGCGGCGACCAAGCGACCATGACCAAACTGCACCCACAGATCAAGGGATGGCTATTGGTCCGGGAGATTACGCCGTCCATGCTCAATGAGCTCCGCGGCGAACTGCTCAGTGCAGCGCCCCGCTTCCCAACCGCTGAAGGGCCGGAGCTCGCGGACCGCTACGCCCATTTTTCCCGGCAACTGCTGAGCCGAACCCATCCCCTCGTCTTCCTCGCCCGCGTCGCGCGCGCCATCTGGCAACGCCGCCGAGTGGCGCTGACTGTCACCGCTACGCTCATCCTGCTAGTCGGGATCAGCTACCTACTCCTCGGCGATCAGCTCTTCCCCGCCGCGCAGCAGCTCGCCCCCATGGCGACCGCTATATCGTTCCCCAACCTATTGGCGCCCAACGCTATCCGCGCGCTACCAGACGGCATAAACTGGAAGGTCGTCCGGTACAATCCGCGAATTGATACACACACAGCGAGAAAGAAATGGGAGCCAGCTCCAACGTATTCCTTCGAAGGTACCCTGTCGGACTCACAGCCGATCCGATTTGCCAGGCGTTACCGGGCATTCCTCGGATGGATCGGCATCGATGTCTGGAGACACCAGATCACGTACCCGGCAGGGCCCGAGGCACTCAACCGACGTCTCGACGAACTCGCCGAGGCATCGTACGCGATACCCATTCGCTTTGCCTCGCAGAAGAACAAGGAACAAAACGCGCAGGAAGAAGTGCTCAACATCGTTGAAGCGATGGCCGAGGGCAAAGCGGTCTGGGCGGCCGCCGGGCCGTATCACTTTCACGATCTGACCTACCACGTACTTGGCTACCTCCTCATGCCTCCTCGCCTGCTGGACATGTTCCGTCAACAGGCGATCTTTCTCCTACAGCTTGCCCATGACCCGACCCTGCAGCACGATCCCCGGTGGCGCAAGCTGATCAAGGAAGCGGTCGGACGGCTCGCGCTTGCGTTTGATAGTGCCAGCCTCTCGATCGCAGAATCGCTGCTCACGGCCACCGATGAAGCACTTTGGAACCGACGGATCACCATCACCAGAGGACTCAAAGAAGCTATCCAAACGGCTACAGGCATAGATATCGACCAAGCGAAGACCGTCAGCGCCTTCCAGTGCGGCGAAGCCCTGCAGCAAAAGGCGAAATCATTTCAGTCGACCGAGACAAGCTCAGCAGCCAGCGAACGTTTTGCAAAACTGCTGGAGAACGCCTCGACCGACAAATACTCCGACAACGACCTCAAGACCATGGCCGATCAGATCGTCAATCTGGTCGATGGATACACGGTGCCCCTCAAGCCCTCCGGCGCGGCGACCCGTCCGGCATGGCGCCGCACGTTCGATGGAGTCCGCGCCATGCCGCTGGGGCAACAGATCGCGATCGGCGCAGTCATCGTTCTGGCGATCGCCGCGCTCGCGCTCCTCATCGTGTGGGGATATCACGCTCTGCATCCAACCACCCTCGACGCCGCGCAGCAGCTCGTCGCCGCGACCACGGAACCGTCGCAGATCGGCGTGGCGGCGATGACACCGTTTGCGCGGCGGAGCCGGAGCGGCGAGAAAATCAACAAGGCCAGACTCCTCCACGCTCTGACCATCACCGATGGCAACGAAGGAGCTGCCGCCCCGCTGCTCGGCATCACTCTCGAAGAATTCCGGAAGCTCCGAGCTCAACATCCTCGCGAAACCTTCACCCAACAACTCAACGCCTCGATAACCAGAAAGCAAGCCGCCTTCGACCTCCTCGTGCAATACGGAGGGAATCGGTTGCAGGCCACCAATCATGTCCCAAAGGACTCAAGCCTGCCACAGGACTTCTCCGCGTTCAGTAAGTTGATCAACCGCTACGGAGCCGCATTTCAAACCCGTCTGAATGCCGTCGTAGCGACCCGCACACTAATTCTCACCGCGCTCAAAGAAACGCTCAACAACGAGACAGAGGCTGTCAAGCTCCCCACGCTCGGGAAGGCTCGGATCTCACTCAAGGAATTGCAGCGACACCGGGCTACCTATGGCGCGCCGTTTGAGGCGGAGCTCAATGAGTGGCTCGGTACACGTGACACACTGCTCACACTTCTCGTGCAATACGGAGGAAGCCAACGCCGGGCGGCACGCGAAGCCCCACTCGAGTCGCTGGGACTCCCGAAGGATGCATCCGATCTCAACAAGCTGGTCCAGCGATTCGGGCCATCGCTCCAGGACCAGATTGATGTCGCCGTGCGCGTCCGAACGGCGATCCTAACCGCACTGGAGGGAACATTCGGTGATGAAGCAGCCGCGGCCAAGCTGCTCGCGCTTCGGAAGGCCCTTCCCGCGCAGGAGACGGCGCGTCGGCCGATCGAGACGCTACGGCAATACCGCGACGAATACGGCGCCCCATTTGAACAGGATCTGAACAAACGCATTCAAGAACGCATCCTGAAAGGGCTGGTCTGGGGTAACAACGACCACGACCGAGCAGCCGTCCATCTGAAGATCTCCAAAGAACAACTGCTCCAATTCCTCTTATCCTACAAGGAGGATCACGCGTTCGAGGAACAACTGAAATCCCGCCTCGAGAAACGCAACCAAATTTTGCAGGCCCTCCTCAATCATAACGGCGTTGAGAGCGAGGCAGCCGTTGATTGCGGCATGAACGTGACGACGCTCCATAAATATCGAACCGCCTATGGCCCCCCATTTGAGCAGGACTTCCAGCAACTCTTCAAGCAGCGCGCCCTGGACGCGCTCATCATCGAAGATAACAACCAGGGAGACGCAGCCGCCCGGATCGGCATGGGCGAGGCCTTGCTGGGCAAATACCGAAGCGAATGGGGCCCGGAGTTCCAAGCCAAGGTTGACGAAGGCGTCGCACAACGCACCGAGGTGCTCGTCGCCCTAGCCATTTGCAAACCCCTTCCGCAGAACATTCAAGCCGCGGCCAAATTACTGCGGATGAAGCCGATGGAACTTGTCCCCCGAGTGAAATACTACGGCACGCGGCTCACGCGAGACATCAAGGCGCTCGCGCCAATCATCCAGGCTGAGCTGAAGGCCATGGTGAAATGGAACGCCAATGTCTCCCAGGCTGCCAAAGAATTAGGTATCCAGCGCCACACGCTCAAACGACGTATGAAGCGTTACGGCGCCCCGTTCAAGAGAGCCCTGGCTAAAGGGCTCAAACTCGTGGGCGAGGGACAGCCCCAGCTTGTCGATGAAACCCCCGTTCTCGAGCCTAACATCACGCTCCCAACCACCATGGATGCACCGAAGCAAACCGTCGTCGAGCCGTCCACTGCGCCAAAGCCGCCCGCTGCAAAGCCGCGAAAGTTGACGCGCGAAGAAAGGGAGGTTGTGGGAGACCGAGCGTATGCACGAACCATGGGCGAGAACCCGCGTCCCAACGAGACATATCCGAAGTTCTTTGACCGTCTGGTGGATGAGGAGACCAGAGAATTCCTCGCCGGAGAAGTAGTCAGCCTCAACGAACAAAAGAAGCCCAAGCCTGTCACAACTACGGCTACGTCCGCCCCGGTGATCACGGACGAGATTATCTCCCTAAGCGAAGCAGAGCAGGCCGAGGCAAGGGAGCTGGCCAATGATCGATTCGAGAAGTTACCGCCCAAAGAGCAGAAGGAATCTCATCGACACGAACTCATCGCCGAGGTGATGAGTAACATGCTGAGAGCAAAGAAGCGACAACCGTCCGGCACACCACAGGAGACTCCGTCAACGCCGACTCAACAAGAACGCGACAGAACGTTCGAGGCGGTCGTGCAGTTCGGCTATGTCGTGAAGCTTGGCAATAAGAGTTCCGAAGGCAGGACGTCCCCTCGTGGAGTCGCAGCCGCCGAGTCGCTTGGACTGAGCAGACCGGCTCTCAACAAACAGCTCAAACAATGCCAAGCGGCCGACCCCACCTTCGCGGCGCGCCTTGAGAAAGCGCTGCAGCAACGTCAACGCTGGATCACCGCGCTCGCCGAAGCATCCGGCAATGTCAGCGACGAGGGACGACGCATGCAGGCGCCCCTTCCCAGAGCCAAGGAGGAATTGCTATCCTACCAACTCCCCTTCTGGATCGACGTCGCTGAGCAATCAGAGGCCCAACGGCTCGACCGCGCACCGGGCGGAACCGAGGGCACGCTCTACACGGACCTCGGTGTCGATCTTGACTCCAGGGCGGAGGAGATTGAAACGGCGTTGGCTACGGCGAGAGGGAAGCTCCAGGCTCCAAGAACGCTCGAACACTTTCTCGAAGCTGGGCGCCTTCGATATATAGAAGATACCCTGCTACACGACGCACGCCGAGTTCACTATGACGAAAGAGTCTTTCAGCAGGCAGTCAACGCCTTACGCCACTATCTCGAAGAAGCCCCAAGAGACAAAAAAGTATTCGTGACACTGAATGAAAAAGGGGACCGAAGAATCATCACTTATTCTCCCGCTCAAGTGATGCAGCAGTTAGCTTCTGCCACTCGAGGGAAAAAAGCGTTCACGCTCAACGAAAAGGCCCTCCTCACCGTGCTAGACATTATCAATCGAATGCTCCCCCGTGACGAGCTCCCATACGAGTTTGGGGCAGCGCCCGCCGCTGGCTCGCCAACCCAAACCATGGAACCGCTGAAGGCGGTGGCCGGGATGCCGTTCGCCTATGGGATCGTCTGGGGGACGCTGGCCCTCCTCAATCTCGTCATCCAGCAGCTCTTAGGAACCGGTCTGGGCGATGCGACGGTGCACGGCATCGCGGGCGCGATCACCGCGACCCTGCTCGGCATCGAGGCGGCCAAGTACCTACGCACAATGACCGACCGGACCGCCGCGCTGGAGTTCACGGAGGCCAGCGGCACCCGCTGGAACCGCCCGGCGCAGGATCGGCTGGACGCGCTGCGGGCGTTACTCCGCGCCAACGGGATCAGCCACCCCGAGCAGCTGTCGATCGCGCCCAAGCAGGACGAGCCGCTCTCCTTCTGGGCGGCGATCCGCGGCCTCTGGTTCTGGCAACGGCCGCCACCGCGCTACGCCCCCGCTCAATGGAACGCTCTCACCGGCGGCTACGAGATCGCCCCCGCCACACTCCGCCACCTCGATGACCTGGCTCAGAAGATCTACCACGAACGCGCTGAATCCACAGATGCCGGCGAACTCCGCAGCACCCTAGCCGAGCACCAAGCCGGCCTACGCGCCACCACCCGCCTCCTGCTCAACGTGCTGGCTGTGGCGGTACGCGAGGCCGGGTCCTGGCTCACGCACCGTCTCCGCGCCGCGCTTCAGAACGTGCCCGGCACTTTGAAAGGTGCCAGACACCTGTTGGAAACAACCGCCGCCGCATTCGCGGAGACGGCCCGCACCAGCTGGGACACTGCCCGAGAGCACCGCCGCACGATCGCTTGGGCCGCCGCAGCCGCTGTGGTGCTCCTCGGCATCGGCTATCTGCTCCTCGGCGATCAGCTCTTCCACGCCGCGCAGCGGGTCGCCGCCGCAACCACGGAGTCGGTGCAGATCGAGAGCGCGCCGGTGATGAGTCTGATCGGGCCGAGCATGCAGACCGCGCTCCGCTATCTGCAACGGAGCCGGATGCCATCGATCAACGATCAATTGAACAAGCCGGACATCGAACAGCGACTGGAGATCCTCGATACAGAGCGGCACAAGTATCAGAAACGTTTCAAACCGAAATGGCCGTTGACCTTGCCGGCTCCGGCGGCGGTCGTGGCGAAACCGCATGGCCGGCCCGACCGCCTGAGAGTTGCCAAGCAAGACGCCGGCTCGTTCCTGTGGAGCCAGGGAATTGGAGCTATCGCCTCCCTCATCCCCATACCGGTGGTAGGAGACGCGCTAAAGTTCATCGTCAAGAAATACGCGCCCCTGACGAAATCCCCCATGCTCCAGTATTGGATGCAACATGCACCAAAGTCGTGGCGCGAGGACGCCATCAACGCCGCCTTTAGCGTCTTGGACAACCCCGCACTCCCCTCGAAGACGAAGCGAACATACTTCAAACGGTATCTCCTGCGCGGAGGTGGGTACGAGCTCATGTTCAAATGCATCGAGGAATTCGACCGCCTCTCCTACACAGATGAATCGCGGTCTACCGACACGGTCGTTGGTAGGCGAGAGCTCTTGGTAGCCGCCATCGGGGAGTGTTTCCAAGACGCCAGAAAGCTTAAGGGGAAGGGCACCCTGACGCCAATGGACACAGATGATTGGACGGTCCTCGAGTTTCTCATAGCACGCATCGAGCGTGCGGCAAAGCGCAAAGAAGCCGACCCCTATGTGACCAAGGCCGCCATCCGAGCCATTGGATTGGTTGCTGAACACCTCGATAAGCACACCAAGAGGAAGCGAGTGCTAGATGCCTACTATCGGATCCTCCGGGACGAGCAGCAGGACGAGGTAGCTCGAGGCACCGCCGCTCGCGGTTTACGAGAGGTCCTGCACGAAGATTCCATCGAGGTCGCGTTGGACGTGTTGCAGCAACGGAACACCTCCGAACGACTTCAAGATTACCTGGCCCAGGCGCTGGCCGTGCTGTTTGACCATGAGGCATTTCGCATCCACCCAAGGACTGAGCCGCGGTTTCATGAGTTCATCAAGGTCTTACGAGACAAGGCAAAGGATCGGCGCGCCTCGGTTGGCGTACGGGAGAACAGCCTCAAAGCGCTCGCGGCGCTGCGATGGGCCGACGCGGCAACCCTCAAGACGATTCGCAAGATCTGGCGCACCGATACCGATCTCACGGTCCAGGACGCGGCGTTTTGGGCGATGGCCGATATCTACGTCTCCACAACACACATCCACAGTATCGACGCCTTCCTGAACGACCTCATCCACTTCATCCGACCCCACAAACCTCGGGAACCCCGCAACGTCTTCTTGGAACAGAACGCACAGCGGATTCTACGATGGTTATCCGTGTTGATCCAGGACAAGACGCTGCGGAATAGGGCCTGGGCCGTCACGCCACACCCCTCGGAACGCGTCGACCGCCGCGTGATCGTCCTCAATGACGAGGCGCTGCTCACGGGAGCACGGAGCGGGATTGAACGGAGCCTCCTATCGAAGCGCGCATCAAAGCTCCTGCGATACCTCAATCGAAAACGCTGCGCTACCATCCCAAGCGATGGGTATCTCGCCAACCGGGACGACGTGACGCCGAACGATCTCGGCCTGCAAGAGATGACGCTCCGCATTGATGTGCTGAAAGAGAGCGTCGATGAGTTACTCATGGATCGGCCAACGAAGATTCCATCGCGGGATACCCTACGGGCCAAGCGAGCCGAAGGTCTGGACCGCAACGTCGGAACGAGCCGACTGATCGTCATCCTCGCCCGAAACTCCGAGGAAGCCAACCGGATCGCCCAGGCGTGGCCGAAGCCGCTACCAGTCATGGACATCCGTGCTAAGAGAGGAACGATCGTCGGTAAAGCACATCTGCTACACGATATCCGAAAGAACGCACTCCTCATCCCTCCTGCGCGACGCAAGATCTGGTTCTCGCCAGCCATGGCGGTCGCAGCCGCCGTGGTGCTCATAGGCATCGGCTATCTGTTCTTCAGCGATCAGCTCTTCACCGCCGCGCAGCAGTTCGCCGCCGCAGGCACGGAGTCGTCGCCGATGGGTGAAGCACCGGCAGTGGTAGGGGCCGCGATCTTTGAACTTCACCTACCGCCCGGGCAGGACCCGGGCCCCACGCAGCTTCGCAAAGCGATTAATCGACACTTTAGACCATCACAACCCAAGCTGGCGGAACGACTCAACCAGTTCCTTGCGCCGTTTCAAACCCCCGGAGGTGGCGGAAACATCATCCCGTTCACGGAGCCAACCCTTCGGATGCTGATCGAAGAGTTTGAACGAGCGGGGGGCAACCCAAGCCGTATCGATAAACTATTCGCAGAGCTTCGTCGTGAGCTACTGGCGGAAAGAAACAGACCACAACCTGACGCAGAAAGACGCCTCGCTGCATTGCTACGACGACGTCGAGCACTTCCGCTGGAACTCTCACTTCCTCTAGACCAATGGCCCACGCGATACCATCTCTCCGAAAGGACACAATACTTAGGAGAGATACGGCGTTTGTCACCAATGGCATCTGAATACCTCCACACATGGCTCGGCTCATTCCCCGCCACTGAACCAACGGAAAGACCTGAGCAAAAACCGCTTCCGTTCTCCAGCGCGACGATTGAGTCCATGCTCGCACTCCTCCAAAACCTGGAGCCCCATGATCCTAACGGCGTCGAGCTCAAAGCATTGTTCAAGCAACTACGGCGCAGATTCAAGAACGTCACACCCACCACAGCCACGGCACAGGATCTGCAGACGACCCACGCAGAACGGCAAGGCATACTCACTGTTCTAATCAATGCTTTCTATACACTCGTTAATCTACTGAAAGCCCTGTTCGGCTTTCGCCAACGCGAAACGGCAGCACCATCAGCGGTGCCAAGCATCTCCTCCCCTGAAGAATCCCTGAACCAATGGATCGATACCTGGCGTCAACAACACGCGCCGCTACTATCACAACCTGCCGCACTAGCACCGCTCGCTGAGCCTCGCTACCGACGACCCGATCTTGTGCGCAAGGTCCTCCACAACGGACTGGACGACTCGTCCCAAGGGAAGCTGTACCATCTCATCAATCCATTCCGATGGTCCGAAGGCACGGGAGCCACCAAGGTCATTTACTTCACCTTGCCGGATGCCGTGGTCGATGATTTGATCGCTATCTTCCTAGCTCGCCAGCGAGACGGCCCGGATAGTGCCGCCGCAAACGTCATCGCCGAAATCTGGAGCACGGTCATCTCCGCCAAGCACACTCTCAAACCAGAAGCGGAAACCCATCTGTTGGAGTTCATGCCTCTCTGGCTCAAAGAAGCAATACCCCCGGCTGCCACGACAGAGCTATCAGAAGCAGCTAAAGCACCCGCAACAAAAGCGACGCCTCCCGAGGAGATCACCGCCTTCCCCGGTATGCCGGAAATCCATTCCGCGTCGGGCCGCTACCCGACATGGGCGCACATCGAGCGAACCATCCGCGCCGGTGTGAACCGCCGACAGCTATCTCAATATTCTGTTGATTGGATGCTCGGCTATCTCCTGGCCTTCCAGCCACGCCGGGGACGGGTCCAGAACGAACCGAGTCGACTGACGTCCGAGACGATCGAGCGCCTCGTCCTCCTGCACCAATTGGCCCACTGCACAGATTTGAAGGAGCTGAGAGAATCCGCCCACATGGCACGTGATGTTCTCAATCTGCTCGAGAGCACCACGCTCACTAAAACCCACACACCCGTCCCCGGTTCCGACCACCTCCTCAACACGCAATTCGAATTCCTCGCACGGACGAAGATGCAGCATACCCTTGCGGCCCTCCTGACCGCTCAGAAAAGGGCCGAACTCGGATACCGACTCAAACGGATAGTGACTCGTGTGACGCGAACGAAGGGTACGAAACAACCGGACACCGATCTGGATCTCGTCATCCTCCCGCCGTTCTGGAAAGGGGTGTGGTGGAAGATACAAACATGGATCGGAAAATTGTTCGGCATTAAATACGGGTACGAAATCATCATCGAGATCAAGTCTTCGCCATTCGCGGTGCCATCTTCAGATGACGACCCAGACGCTCGTGATTTGGTCTTCCAACGTATCAAAAACGAATGGATCAACGGCACGATGGAGAAATTGGCGCAGGCCAAGGCCGACTCAGCCATGTACTACGAAGTGCCGGGATCACAATATACCGTCCGATGCTCCAACCTCAGACATGTCCTCTGCGTCGATGCACGAGTCGTCACAGATGAGGAAACCAAAACGCTACTCGATCAGCAACTCAACGGGCTCGCGCTCTCACATAACCTCCCACGTAAGACCCTGACGCTCGACACGTTTTCCACACTCAACGGCAACACCCTCAACGAGATCTCCGCCGCCTTCGCTGCTCACCTTCAGGACCCCTATGCCGAAGGCGTCCTCGAAGAGAGAGAACTCGCCACACTGCCAGAATCATCAACCCAACCAGCACCCAAAGCCCTTAGTGGCCCCCTCCAACAATTCACGGCCTGGCTCCGTACGCTGTCGCTCAACCAAATGATTGGCCTTGGCACTCTCATCATCGTGGGTGCTGGGCTGATCCTCTGGGGACTGGACACTATCAACCTGGTCAATCCCGAGTTTCCGCCGTTCGACGGCACGCTCCCGGGCACCAGCGACCACACCGGCAGCATCCTCCTCAACACCACGCAGCAATTCGTCGCAGCAACCGCGGAGCCGTCGCCGATCGACAATGGCCCAATCCTCATAGCAGGTTTCCTCGGGCTCCCCGCCAATAAAACACCAGTGGGACGATCACGGGTAAAAACAACGCTGGAAGAGCTCGTGAGAGAAAAACGATTATCCGACACTACGGCCAATCTCATCCTTCAGTTCCTCGATCGTTTTCAGGCGTCCTCTTCGCCAAACCAACCAAGACGGATCGGACTTACCGCCGAAACCATCGAAGCCCTGATCAAATACGGCCAAGCGTTGGAAAGCTGGCAAATGACGTCGCACGACATCATGAAACAACTCAACCTACTAGTTTCGAAACCCATAGGTTCAGTAACCACCGCAAACCTTCTCGTTGAACTAGACACAGCACTTCGGCGCACTGCATTCTCAGAGAACGACTTAGAGAAGTACTTGCAAGCATTCCGAGGCCATCGACAGACTCTTCTGCCCAAAACGGTTGAAAACATTACTCAACTCGCTGAGCTGAGCCGTGGCAACGATACCGCAGCTGCCATTGCTGGCAGTGTTCTGCTGCTGCTTCAGGAAGCAACGCTCGAACCTCCTGATCCAGCAAACCCATCCGCTCCTCGCAAACCGCTTAAAGGTGCTGACGACCTATTGAACGCCAGCTATTTTGCGCCAGGGTCAGTGGAGCTACCGGGCACGCTGGCCGTGCTACTAGCGATTCGCGGTTTTCGCAAGGATCGCTATCAGATACTCGGCATTTCCGTAAGGCTTTGGCGTGACCAAATACAGCGGGAAAATCCATATGGTGATATCGATCTATTACTCCTCGACCCCAATGGCGAAGAAGAAATAGCGGAGGTCAAATACACGGAACGGCGCGCTGAGCAGGAAGGTACAGGGCCGTATCTCAAGAAACGCTGGATGCCATTCCTCGAGCGTATTGCTCAGTACGCGAGCACATCCACCGCGTTGTTTACCGATGAGCGAGTGATCGACTTCACCAAGATCCACACCGCGTGGCTCGCGGCCAACGCAGAAACTCTGAATATACGGCTGACTCATCGGAGCACCGTTCGCGATCATATTCAGGATAGACTAGATGCACTGACTCAATCTACCCACCATCAACTCCACTTTAAGCTGCGCAGTATCCCCGGCCTGCAAACCCGCGATGGCACCTTCACGTTGATGAACGTCACTAATAGGCTGGGCAAAGCACTAGTGGATCGCCAAAACCTAACCCTAGCGGCGAACGGACAGGTCATCTTTCACCCCAGAGGAGGATCCCGGGTGACGATCTCAGAGACTGTCTTCACTATCCAAACAATGGTTGATCAGTGGAGCGCAACCAACCACCCTCAATACAATGACCCATCCGCTTGCTATGTTTATCTATTGCCAATGGCGGCTGACAGACGACTTCTTGACATTGTTGATAGTCTGGAATCTCAGAAAAAGACCGTCATCTGGATGCTGCTGCCCCCCCAGGATCAGAGCGTTAGACGTCCGCTATCTGGATACATCACGAAACGCCCAGCACGGTTCCAACCCCAAGATAAATATCGATGGGCCGTTATCGTACCTGGTTCCGCAGTAGCGGAGCAGATCGCCAACATGCCTAGGCACACCAAAGTGCAGATTACCCCAGGATCCGGCATCCGAACATCCGCCGATCGTGTATTAACCGAGCCTCCAGTACAAGAGCCAGCAACACTCCCTACGCCAACGAGTCCAACGCCTACTCGCACGCCGCTCGGGTGGGTGCGGGAGCACAGCGGTCTGGTGATCGGCGGAGCCGTGGCGCTCGTCCTGCTCGCCGCCGTCATCGGCATACTGATGTTCGCCAACAGCCATCCCGAGCTCTTCCACCAGCTCCGCGACCTGCTCTTCCACCGCCTTGGTATCGCTAGCAACCAGCTGCCTGGCGGCGCGCTGCTCGGCAACACCACCAGCTCCGTCTCCCTCGGCATGACGTATTTCGCCAGCAAGATCAATGAGAAAGACGCCGCGTCTCGCCAGGCCGACTGGCACCCGGACGCTGTAGCCCAGTCCATGCTGAAGCACTGGGCGCCGCAATCCCAATCGCTTCGACTCGACCAACTGCCGACGTACCTGCGCGGCTACTTTGACGCCGCCACCCACCCGATGCAAAACGGCCTGATCAAAATGATCACCGCTCTGGCCATCATTATGATCATCCAACGCTTTGGCAAAGCTCCCGCCGCCCAAACGCCAAGGCGTCGCGCCTGGCACCTTCGCTTGTCCACCTATGCTGTGGCATTGACCGTCGTCTTTGTGATCGGTACGCTGCTGGCCTACTGGGCCTTCCATCCCAACTTCCTCCATCTTTCTGTCCTCGTGCCCGACACCACCTCGCCGATCGTCCTGCTCACGCCACAAGCTCTGGATGCTGCTCCACTGAGCGTCATGACCGGCATGGCGGGGTCATCGTCCTCCAAGAGAAAGCAATCGTCTGGATCTGCCGCTACACGACCCGATAACACCAAGAAGGAACAAGCGCGAGCTCCTCAGCGCCCGCTGGCCGATCTAAATCTCAACGAAGATACTCTCCTAGCACTTAGTAATCGCATCAAAGCGGAGTTGGGTCTTACGGCCATTGCGGACGATCGTCCGATACGATACCCGGAATCGTACAAACTCACTGAGGCCAAGCTCCCAGAATACGAACGCAAATTATCCTACGGTTCGCAACGTTACAGCCGTACTCGATTGGGCAAGCTGATTCCAGAGCGCACTCCGTTGGTGGAAAGCCCATTCCTCATCCGAGTCGGTCCCTTGTTCTTCATCGATGCAGCTATCTACGAACTTCTGAGTGATGATCTGCGCAAAGATCTGGGTGCCAATGCGATCAAGGTCGCCGACCTGTACCAGAGCGTACTGAGCAATACGGCTTTGGCCGAACACACCATGGCGACCATCGTGGCTATGCTCAACAACGATATATCTGACAAACGCGTGGTTGACTCCGGTGCCGGCGATGGCATCCTTTCACTCGTAGCGTTACGGCTTGGCGCAGCCTTTGTTGAGCTGATCGAAAAGGATCCCACGCAGCTCGCACGAGCTCGCGCAAACCTCATCGCCAACGATTTCACAGACATTGACCAAGTCACCGACAAGGCCAGTTCTGATTTCCACTTGGTCGCCGCCGATCTCGAAGGTCCTCCAGAGAGTATCGCTAAGCAGCTCATACGCACGTCGCTCAAGACCATCATCATATGCAACATCGGCACGTGGAAGAAGTCGTACGGCAACGTTACCAACCTGCATGGCATCCAGCTGATCCCATTGATACCCAAAGTCATCGGCTTCATCGGCGGGGGACACGTCAGCCTGAACCTTAGCCAGATGGAACCAGAGGAACGACGCATTGTGGGACTCGGATTCATCGTCAACCCCACCCGCGCACAAGTTAGTCAAACCACGCACGGTCGTTGGGAAGCCATCGCGTGGACCGCCACCAAGCAGCAGAAACGCGTCAGATCGCTAACCACGCCAGCGCTGCTGATCGGGCTCATCGTCTTCGCGGTCGGCTACTGGCTGGCTGGCGGCACGCCGCAGCAGATGACCGAGCTGCCACTCGATGCCGTTGGTGTCGGAGCAGGAGCGCAGCACATGGATCTGTCGTCTTCCCTCGGCGGCATGATCGGCTGGTTCCTCGTACTCGGTACCGTTGCACTGCTGTTATGGAAGCTGACGCAATGGCCAAGCATCCATTCACTACATCGCCGCATCGAACAGGCTAGGAATCGAATTCTACTTGCCACCGTGTCAAAAACTCTCAGCAAACAGGCTGTCCATCAGAGCGGACAACGCCTCTCACAACTGGCTGCCGAACTCGCGAGGATCGAACGGCAACTCGTTCCATATCAGGCGCGGTGGCGGCTGGCGTGGATTCTGGACGATCTCGCCGGTCTCCATCGCGCCCAGTACATGCGCCAAACAACTCTCCCTGGGATCGAGACACAGCTACGCCAGCTTGAGCGGGAGGTTGACGCACTCGTTGGTGACGAGCCCTCCCTTCTACCTGTCCAAGGATTCGGCGACCATCTCCTCGCCGCACGCAGCATCTTCTCTATAGCGTTGATATCCACATACTATGGATACCGACGATCAGCGTGGCGGTTCATCCTTCCATCACTCGCCCTGATACTACCCGCGGTCCTGCTGTACGCCACTGCATCGCTCGCGCCGGGTCTGGACCTGTCCCAATCGTACCGAGGCCTCTTCATCGCCTACGCAGGCCTCCTCATCTTCATCACCGCGGCCGCGCACGATCGCCTCCGCGGCCATCCAGGAGATATGTCTTTTCACTCACTCCTCATCCGCCTCCTCGGCCTCGCCGTCTTCGCCGTCGGCCTCTACCTCATGGCCGACGTTTTCTTCCACTTCACTGCCTTGGACATAACGCAGCAAATCGTTGAAGCCGCATTGCCCACATCCCCTGCCTCACTCGACTCAAGCTGGCTAGGACAACCCCTCATCGCCGGCGCACTGCCATTCGCGGTGCCGACAACAACGCTACCGCTCAGAAGTACGCCCGACGATCCACATCTCCGGCAGGCCGAACGCCTCTTTCGCGAGCTGCTCGACGAACGGAACCGACGGCGCCCGGCATCGTGGCATCCTTATGCTCTGTTCTATCACTACTTTGGTGAACGACTTGAGCGCCGATTCGGTCTCACACTGATGCTGACACCTAGAACGCGCCAAAAGTGGGCGCGCGATCTACACCATCGGCAGACGATCAATCACTGGAGCCCACTCGAAGCCGAACAACCTCTGAAACGACTCGTACGGATTCAACAAGGTCGACTACTTCTCCACCGCCTCTGGCCTGCTTGGCGCAAAGGGATCACGATCGCGACCCCAGACCATCTTTTGGCCGTCAACGATGCGCTTCACACCGTGCGATCGTATCGCCGATGGCAATCCGAGCAGCTTGGCATGCCATTCGTTGACACTTCACCTCCCACCATCTGGTATCACCGCAGCATGGGAGATCGCAAATCAGCCGTGGCAACGGAACTCTACAACCTGATCGTTGTGGACGAAGGACCGGATGGCCATATTCTACGCTGGCTGCTCATGCACGAACTGCTCCATCACGGCAATCGCAGCGCCATCCTGCAACAACTTCCCACTCACCTCCGGGAAGGACTCATCGAAGCCATGCGGAGCGAAGCCGATGTGCTGCAAGGTCAGGTATCACAACGCGCCGAATTCCAAACGCAGTCAAACCTCCCTCTGGCGTATCTGCGTACCAACGCCATTGCCGCCACCGCGCATCCGTACTATGCGGCCGTGATGCTACAGGCGATGCAGCGACCGCACGTACGCCGGGCGTTGCTGGAAGCATACGGCGGTTCCGAAGACCGTCTCATCGAAGCGTCGGCAAACGACACGCTGCTGTTCCAACTCGGCAAACTGAGTGAGCGCCAATGCCGCATCCTAGGACGGCTCATCCTAAACGTCAACGTACCGAACCGCCTGCGCACCATGATGCGGCGAACTCAGCAGCGACAATCCAAATCCCGTGAGGGCAACGTGGCTGTCAAGCACGGCCCAAACGGCACCGCGCTGGTGATTGACCCGCCCCATGGGCGTGATGTCGCCACCATCAGGATAGTGGACACCGCAGGCTACGCGCACTTTACTACCACCGCACAGGACACACTGCCGATCGGCGATGGACGGCTGGCTGTCGTGTGGGATCGCCAAGACCCCGGCGATGAATCCTCGCCGCTAGGCGACTACCGGATCGAGCTGTACGACGGGACGGGGGCGCTCTGCTCCACGACACGTTTGTCGCTGCGCTCGCCGCTGCTGCTCTGGCAAGCGTTTCAGCAACGGCGACGGTTTGCCTGGCGCGCCTTCCAGTTGATCGTCAACGGTCCCTTTGCACCTGCAGAGCGACGGCAGATCCTCCGCTCCCTTATCGCGCGCCTGTTTGGGTCGACAGATCGTCTCTTCCATCTCGTCGCGGACCTCCAGACCATGCGGTGGCTATCCGATCGACACACTCCTGGCTCCTTGGACCGCCTCGTTGCTGAGCGTTTGTCCAAGACAGCTTCAATCGACCTGACCCACGCCAAAGCCACATCCCGTCCGGATCGATCGATGATCTCATTCGTCGTGCCCGTGGGACGACCTGTCCCGCCATTCGCCTTCCAACTGCACACCGACTGGCGCACGCATCTCTGGCATCGCCTGTCGAATCGTGATGGGACCGATGTGGCGAAAGCGATTGGCGATTGGCGATTCATCGCGGCGCGCGAAGCATACTACAGTCTACCCGCCACCGTGGAAGAGTACGTGATACCTTGGCAGACCGCCATCGATTTACTCCGCGACATCGACGAAGACTTAATCACGCAACTCGATGCTCAGCGACAACGACACCCGCTCTTGAACTCCGCGGAACCCGAATGGAGGCAGCAGACCGCGTTCGGGCTGGCTGTCCGTCGCGGACCCAACGGCATAAGAGTCTACGTGGTCGCGGTCGACCTGAGCCGGTATCAAACGATGTTTTCGGCCTCCGGCCAACCCACCGGCCCGCTCCTGCAAGCTTGCCGGGACGTTGCCGCGTGGAACGCCGATGTCCGCCCGCTCGGCATCCCGCTGGAGCGCGTCGCGGAGCATCTGCCGGAAGTCCGCCGGCTCCAAGTCCTCGACTTGCCTAGGCAGCAGGCATCGCCGCGACGAGCACCGCATACCCTAGCGATCGGACTGATTGTCCTCGTTCTTGCGATCAGCATCAGCGCGCTGTTGCTCTTCAACCGCGCACCGGACCCCGGCACCGCGCGGGCCATCGCCGATGCCAGCAGCCAGATCTTCACCGACTCGTCCACCGCCGCGATGAGCATGACGATGCTGCCACTGTCGGCCGTCGCTCCGAACATAGGTCCTGAGCAGATCGCGCCGCTCGCGCAAGCCATAACGTCCGGTCAGACCGTCATGACGGCTGGAATCCTAGCCTTGCTCGCGGCGTTCGGACTGTTCCGCTACCATCGGGTCATGTCGATCGTAGCGCTGAACAATCTGCCAGCGTCATCCACCAAGTGGCGCCATCACCGCGACCGCATGCTCCGATGGCTCCCGAGGTTCTCCGGCACCGTCGGCATTTCGCTTATTGTACTCTTCAGAAGTTCCGAAGCGGGAGCCTCGATTCTCGGAAGCCTCCCACTCATGATCGAACTGCCCGCGCTCGTCGCTCTCCTGCTTGGCTTCGCTCTCTTCTCTGCGGGCGCGCAAGACGTCCAACTCAAGCAGCTCGTTCAAAGAGAGAAATTCTCTCTCATCAATACAGCAGACCGCCTGAACCCCGACATCCTGATGCAATCCGAGGCGCGCGTCCGACGACACGCCCAATGGTTCGTCGGCGCGCTCGTGATTCTCACCATGGCGACGGTCGCATTCTTTGCCTACGAACTGACCCCTCACTTGCTAACGCTTTCCCCAACGCCGAGCCCCGACACCACTCAGGTAGTCTTTAACACCGGCAGCCAACTCTTTGCAGACTCCTCCACCGCGATGAGCATGACACTACTGACCAATCCGTTGTCAGTATTCAATCGTATCAGGAATTGGATCAACAACGCTGGGTCACGCTCCGATGGTCGCACCATCCGCCCCCGCTCCACGCACGACCATCCCTCCTGGTCTGGGACTGGTGTCCAGACCCGCCCTGCCCGCACGACCCCCTCGCCCGTTACACATATCCTCGCGCACCTTTCAGGCGGGATCATCGGAGCCACCGCAGCGCTGCGCCGTTTCTTCGCCAGACAACGGATCGTCCCACTCCTCTGGTTCCTCGCGCCGCTCCTCGCCCTCGCCCTGGCGCTGATCATAGCGGCCGGACCGCACGACGCACTGATCAGCTATGCCGCGGTCATTGCCATCCCCCCGTCAGCGCTCAACCGCACCAACAGGATGCTCATCACCTCACCGCCCGACGGCGAGCGAGCAAAACAGACAGCCCTCGACCACTTTACACGAGCGCTGGAACACGCGTCCACCGTTACCACCCCGGGATCTTCTGACACGACACCGACGCCGATCGTGCGCTACAACCCACCGACTCCGGAGGCACCCGTCACCATCACCATCGTGGAGCCGCGACCACCCGGCTCCACCTGGTACATGGCGCTCGTGAAAACCCTGGCGGCGGCGCTCCAGCAACTGCCTGACACTGACCAAGACAATCAACAGTTGGCGCGGGCGATCGAAACCTTTGGCGAGAGCCAGCCGCTCGGACTCGACTTCGAACCGAGCCCCAGCATCGGCGACGGTGCGCGACGGCGCCAGATAACGACTCAGCTATTTATCGACTGGTTCATGAACGAGCCGATCATGTTCCGCTTTCCCTTTTCCCCAGACCGACTCCCCGCCCTCATGATCACGAATCCGCCGGACATCGCTGCTGCGGTCGCTGCCGGCTCGCTGGAAAAGCCGGAGACCAGTAACTACCGACTCGTCGTTGAGCACAATGCCAATGCCATCATCCGCCAGATCCTGGACGAGCACGGCAACCTCGCGACGCCCGGCTCGATCGCCACGCATCTGATCCGCGGATGGCTCGTGGCCCGCACGGCGCTCAGGCTACGACGCCAGGGCCGCACGGTAGCAGAAGCCATCGCAGCTGACCCCCAACTCTTGGCGCGCATCCATGCGCTGGCTGTCCAAATCGAGCGACTTCTGGGCAACTCGTCTGGTTGGTTCATGTCCGACGGCTCGGCTGGCACGAGCAACACCTCAACCCGACTCCTCAACGCCATCGCTCCCAGCGTGGGCGCACACGTCCGGCGACACACCAACGTCGTATGGCAGTTGAAGAACGGCGATCCCCTACCGATACGCCTGCTGGTGTTGGCCGCGCTGCGCCGGGAGCGCGTGGTGAGTAGCGACGATACGTACCGATACATCGTGACCGAAGGCGGGGCCGACGTCAGCAACATACCACGTGTCCAAGACGAGATCGAGCAGGAGCTAACCTCATTGACGCAAGCCGGCGTGGCACTCTCGTACAAAAACAGCTCGGGGAAATACTACTTGGTTGATGTCAGCGCCCTGCTGCCACCACACCTCGACCTCATGAACGCCACAGGGGACCGGAGCCAAGGTCTCAGGGCAGAGATCCTGCGCAACAACCAATTCCTCCCCGCACTCGCCACAGCCCTCCGCCCCCAAGACCATCAGGAGAACGAGGTTATGGAGGCCGTGCAAACGCTCGATCAAGCCGCCGCGCTACGAGGGCAACTGCCAGTGGTCAAAGCCGTCGTGGAGAACGCCCTGATCCAGCTCCTCAACAACCCAACGCTGCAGGAACAGTCGCGCATGGTGTGTCTCAAAATCCTCTCCAGACTCGGAACGCCTGACCGCTGGATCATCGGCGACAACGCGTGGCTGGCTGACGCGCCAACGAAACGCTACGAGGTCGATGACCTCGAGTACGCAAGGTTCGAGATGTCTCTCCACTTCCTCCTGCGACTTGGCACGTCCCCCACAGAACGCCGCAACACGCTGAGCGCCATCGAGTCCTTCGTCACGCAACACGCGAATGCCCTGCCGGACGGGTTTGTCATGACCTTGCTGCAAGCCGTGCGCGTGCCGGACGGCGACGTCCAACGTCGTGCCATCGAGATCCTCATCCCCCTCCTCGACCGCGGTCGGCTGCGGACGCAGAGCGGCCTCGGAAAACCGCTCCAGTGGTACGACCCGTCCACCGCGCAGTGGAAAGACGTCTTCTCATACCGCGCGCCTGGTCCCAATGTGTCCATCGTCGGCCTAGAAGAGCGCGGTTTTTTTGATGCGAAGGGACGATGGCACGATGAGTTCCTCCCGATCCCGGAAGCACAACGCCTCAAACCCCAATCGGGCGTTCCGGGATTCTGTGTCGTGGTGGATGAACGCGCATATTGGGTCACTGCAAGCCAAGTGGAAAACCGGACATTTCCTGTTGAGGTCGCGCGCGTGCTCACACCGCTCTCCTGGCTGAGCACGGAGCAAACGGCATCGACGCGATTCGCTGGAGAACTCAACTGGTACGTCCGCCAGGATGATACCATCAAGGAGTTCCTCAGCTTCTCGCGGACGATGCCGCCCCCCACGCTGCAACGCTTCGTCGACCTGCTCGGCCTCGACCCCTGGTGGGAACCTGCGACGCCTATCACGCGGCGCCAGGACCATTTCCTACCGTCCGTGTCACCCATCAGCAGTCTGCGCGACTGTATCAACCAGGTCGAGACGACACTGCAAGGTCTCGACGCCGAGCTGGCTCAACTGCGCGAACGTGGAGAGACAGACCAGATCGAGACATTTCGGAGCCGTGTCATGGGCGATCACGGTCCTGTTGCCGCACTGGAAGATATGGTCCGCACAGACGCAGTGCCTGCTGTTGAGATGCTAGGTCAGGCCGCCTTTGCCGATCAGCTCGACAAGGTCATTCTCCTACTGTCCATCAGGGGCGATCTCGATGAGCATACACGGAGCACGGCACGCCAAGACATCGGGGATGTGTTACGGAACATGTTCTATGAAAACCAAGGAGAGTACGGGGCGAATCTCATCGGCAAGATCTCCGAGTGCCGGGTCGTTCCAGGCAGTCTCAGACAAATTATCGAAAGCCGAGTCCAAATGCTCCAGCAACTTCTTGAACCAGAGCGCGAGCGGGAGCGCCAAGCGTTCACGTTCCAAGGTCTGGCCGAAGAGCTCGCCAGCACCTGCAGGACATCATCCTGGTCTGAAGACGCGAACGGACGCCTTGCCGTGAGAATGCCTCCCGGCGAATCCGTCCAGTGGACGCATGCCGTGGCCGCTCGCCTGGCGACCGACTACTACCTGCACCTAAAAGCTCGCGCGCTACTGGCAGACGACCGCGCCACTCTTTCAGAATGCCTCAAGACAGCCGCAGAATACGTGACGCTGAGTTTCCACAGGTCGGGCGGATCATTGCCTGAGCGAACGCTGTTCAATCGCCTCGAGACTCCTGAGACCGTGATGGCACTATCCGAGCAAGCCGCCTACGAGCAGGCCCGCCGAATCTACGAGGAAGCCCAACGAATTGGCAGCGCATTACCCACCACCCCCGCAATCATCCAACGGTTGACCGAGGCGATGACAAATTACCCAACCGTCCAGGCCCTCGAGTTGTCGAACAAGAATTTCACCACGAACATTCCTTCCGTGGAGATCCGTCGATCGCGCATCGCCAGCGCGTTTATCGCCGGACTGTTTCAGGGGCGGGCCGAAACGTTCGGCCTCCATGCGGCGCATCAACGCGTGTACGGATGGCAGTGCTGCGCGCTTCTGACCGAATCGCTCCAGCGCGCGATCGCGCCGGATGACAAGACGATGCCACATCTGGACGAAGAGGAGGCGCTACGCGTAGCACTGCCCCAGGTACTCGACCAGTCCGACCTCTCCGGCTTCACCAAAGCCGAGGCGATCCAGAGCGTGCACGCGCAGCTGAATAATGCGTTGGCAGGCAAGACCCCATCTCTCCAACTGACCAAAGAATCCGAGCAACGGCTGACCGAGGCGCTGCAACCAAAGCTCGACGAGATCGCCCGCTACGCCAAACACCGCGCATTCAAGCAGCCGTTTGGAGGTCAACGGATCGATCGTGCGGAAGTCACGATCGCTCAAGACAATCAGCAGACCGACCAAATCACGGTTGCCATCCGCCTCATGTTCGATGGCAACCAAGTCGAGACGTTGTCGCTCACCCTTACCACAAGACCCTCGTCATCCTGGGCATGGCTGCTGGCGCAGCGCTCCCGACTGGTCGAACTCATGGCCCAATGGCTCACCATTCTGGCTCCTCCGACCACGACGACCCATCGTATAGACAACCCGATCGACGTGACCAATGTCGCGACGCGCGAACGCCTCCTCACGTTTGACGTGGCAGCACGACACGCGAGCGACGCGATCGCCACGCACCTTCAGCAAACCACATCGGCGCACGGGACGCGGGAGCTTGCGAACCCCGACGCGTTAAAGGCAGCATTTGCCGATATCGACGCCATCGCCGAGGCCAACCTTGCGCCGCTCGGACTCACTGTCACGTTCATGGACAACAGCAAGACCGCAGCATTCGTCAGAACATTACGAGGCATACGAGAGACCCTTTCCAAACTCCCGATCGATATCGGGACCATCATTACCGTCACCGATGGCCAACCCAAGTGGTGGATCTTCGGACCCCGGAGCGTCCACGTTAAAGCCGCATTGCCGGTCGCACAACTCGCGCGCGATCGCACGCCACAGAAGCACATCACGATCGAAGCCGCGCTGGCGACCGAACGGCTGCTTCCGCCGCGCACACGCCTCATCCGCGCCGCGATCACGACGGCCATCCTGCTGCTCCTCGGCTATCTCGTCTGGGCAGGGATCACAGGCGACATCACACCCTGGAGCCCCGACGCCCCCTCGCTCCACCAGCTCCCCCACGCGCCCGACGCCGCCCCCGCCGACTCGCTGAACGTCGGCACCCACGGCATCGTAGACGCCGGACAGTCTACGAGATCCACGCTCAGGGACTCCAGAGCCATCGCATCAATGATGATCGGTGCGTTCGATACCTCCAACTCGAAAGACAGAAAGCGATCTGCACCATTTCATAACGATCCAGACATCGATAAATCCACTGCATTTGGACAAGCGCTCCGCGCGACAACACACCCTCCATTCCTTAGTGAGGAATCAAAGCGCACGCGGGAGGACGTAGCAGCGATTGGAGAAGAGCTCGAGCGATTCGTCCAACAGGAACTCAAGGATCCCTCAGTACGGATTGCACTGATTCTCGGAGGTAGCCCCCTGAAAGGCTACGCAACACACCAGAGCTATCTCGAATTGAACGTGCTGATCATACGCGGAACAGCCGCCACAACACCCGATGCAGAACAACGTGAAGCCATCCTGTCTCATGCAGAATCATTACTCGGCCATCGGATACCGATCGATTGGCAGTGGAACAAACAGTTGCAGGTCATCAGGACCAATCGCGCCACACAATACCCAAGCGCGCTCGCCCTACTGTTCGAGCCGGTCCTGTGGAGCCGCGAGCCTGAGCTCGTCACAGCTGAACGGCAGCGCGCCCTACAAGCCGTCTTAGCACGTAACGATGCAACAACTTTCTGGAATAGCGTGAGGCGATACTGGCAAATTGATGTCACGATCAGCGAGGATCCAAAGAACGAATCGGAACTCAAGCGCCTGCTCAGCCGCACAAAGCTCATGGCATTCATCAAAGCACAAGGGGTCGATGCGGAGAATCCCGATGTCCTCGCCAGCTACCTCAAACACATCCAGGCGGAATTGCCCGCGCTGCCCGACATGCTGCAGGCACACAATATCCCACTCCCCGCAACTCTCAGTCAGCCCCAGACTTCTTGGTGGGTGCGGCAGTCGAGCACCATGAAACTGGGGATCGTCATCCTAGCGATAGAACTGATCATCGCCGCCATTCTGCTGTACTACGGCATCGCGAGCGGCCATCTCCATCTCTTCAACCACCAATCGCTCCCCGATCTGCCGCAGATCGTGGACACGACCGGCACGACGCAGATGCTGGAGCGCGGCGCGCTCCACACTCCATCCTATGCCAGCACCGGTGGCGCGCTGTTCACCGCCACCTGGCTCTTCGTCCGTAAGATCGTGGAGAGCATCCGCGGCAGGTTCGCAGCCGCCCAACGGCGGTTCGCATCAGCCTACTTCACAGCGCGGCCTCGGCAAGCTGGCGCGACGCAGATGGAGCGGGCGATTGACTGGGTGCGCGCCGTCATTGATGGAACGCCTCTCGGCGTCCGCCTGACCGGAGGCACGATGTTTCTTGCCCTGCTGTCCGGCCTCGCAGGCATCTCGACCGACACGCTTCAAGCAACCACAGCCGCCAGCGCGCTGCTCTATCTCTTCCTCGGTCTCCTCGCCCTTGCCCGATCGGAACGACCGGCCGCCGGACGCGGCGCCGCCGTCTGGCGCAGCATCAGCATCATCCTGTTTGCAGCCACCCTCTTCACCCTCATCGCCAGCCTCTTCGGCAGCACCTCACTCGACGTCATCGACCACGCGCGCGACTGGATGCACCAGCTCGCCGCCTCCCGCGACACCGCCGACCTGCTGACCCAGGCGCCGCCCGCGCCCGATGTGCTGCCAGGACTTTGGGAAACCGCCCCGACACCCGGGCGGGGCATCCCCGGCGGACCCATCGAAGCAGGAATACTCACCGTATTCAAACAGTTCGCCCAGTCCCGCGCCCAGTCTACCCACGAACGCTCGGCGGTTATTGCGTTCAATCGCGTTACTGGAACACTCACGCCCCCCGCAGGACGACCGACGTCCCCGATCCCTGGAACCATCATGGTCATGGGACGCCTGACACACTTACGGAACCAAGCGCTGTTACGACGCGCGATCGAGCGCGGCGTTGCGCAACCGATCGATCGCCGGAAAGGTCTCTATTGGATTCCGGTGTCTATTCCGAACGATCTCGGTGGACCGTGGAGTCGTACCTTACATGGACGCAGCGTCTATCTACCGCCAGCGTCGATCGATGCGGTAGGAGAAATCCCAACGATCGTGACGAAGGGCTCCCTCGCCACCCATCCCGACGACATGGAGCAGATCGTCCACCCCGAGGACAGCAACACACCGACGCCAGCACGAGCGTACGCCGTGCTACCGTTCCGGCCTGACCTGGCTGACATCAATATACGAGGCGTGAACGTTCGGGAACGATCACTGCGGAACCTGGAAGCAGAACCTCTGTACCACGATGAGTGGGGAAAGGCCGAGCGAGAAGGGGATCCTGTCATCCGCGCGGCAACCAGCGTCGGTCTCACAGGTCAACTCACCCCCTCGTTCTTTGGACTCTTCCAACTCATGGAGGTACCGGTGCTGGTGATAGACCCGCAGTCCACAAACCGGATAGTCGTAGAGAATCTACCGCCCCGCGTACTGAACTGGTTGACTTGGGAGGAACGCGAGGCGCTCACAACAACCCCATCCAACCAGCAGATTGTGGTCGTACCAAGAGCGCGCGCCTGGGCACTCTCAACGACAACGCCAGAACTCCGCGCATGGTTCGAAGATATGACGCAGATGATGTATGCAGTGACACTTCCATATCGAGGTGAGGAGTTCCAACCCGGCGGCCCGTACGAAAAGGTGTTCGATTCCGCGCATGACGCCCTCACCGGAAATCTCTCGCTCACCACCGCGCGTAACCTGATCCCTCCGGTTGTTCTCGAGATCCTCAAGACACATGCTATCACGCTCGGCGAGCAGAACGGCAAAGCGACGCTCACGCTACACGGAAGACCTGCCGGGCTGGCCAAGGCAGCAGAATGGATGATCCAACGAATCGTCCTGGGAACAGCGGCGCTCTACGATGTCTCGCACGTCCGCCTGGGAGAAAGTCTCTCTGAAACGCTGGGCTCCAGCGCCTACAGCAAACAAAATCGCCTAGCGGTTGGCAATCCGCCGCACGTCGATTTTGACACGCGGACAACCCCGGAGCAACTCAAGACACACCAGGAACACAGGCCACTCGATCGAGACAATATCGAGCACGACGAAACCGGCCTCCGCAGCTTCCTCCAAGCGATAGCCGGGATCGCCCCTGCCGATCAGCGCCAACGGCTGGTGCAAAAAGGCATGGCCCTGTGGCGTTACTGGGGCAGCGTCGCCCTGTTGTACCACATGCTCCACACCGGCTCGGCACGGCCAGGACCAACGTTGGAGCAACGGCTGCTGAATTTGAGGACGGAATTTCATCAAAGGGTTGAGGATCGACCAACCCATTACCGATTCAGCCACGTTGCTGGCCATCGAGATGCCCAAGGACGTCTTGAAGAACGGCGAACCGTTTACGTCGAATTCACAACCACCGATCCTCGCCAAGACATCGACGGACTGGCCACCATCGCGCTGGCACTACAACCAAGCGGCCGCGTGGACGTCATCACGGAAACGACGCAGGCGCCATCGCGTTTCGACACCCGACCAACAGACGCGAACCAAGATGCGCCTAGACGTGCTGCAGCTACAGAACGACCACACACTCCCTTCTGGCGCCGCTTCTGGTCACGGTCTGCCTGGACCCAGATAGCAATCGGGGGCGCCATTCTCTTCACGATCATGCTCATCATCGCCCTGACCCACACAATCGCTACTGATCATCTCTCCTCCGTCCCCTTCGAACCACCAGCAGCGATGGCGGGGTTGTTTGGCGTGCAGCGTCAACCCCCCACCGCCCAGGACCGCAGAGGAGCAGGAGTCATTACCTTTCTGTTACTCCAGGTGTCTAGGACGATCGACAGCTTCGTGTCGAAGCTCGGAATCCAAGCCTTCCAAGGACCTGCCGCCCTCTTTGCCGTGATGCAGGTTCCCGCATCGTTGCTTTTCTCCATCCAGTTCCTCACGCAGTCCTTTCGCGAACGACGACACGGATCGAGACAACCCTTCCTGACGACGCAAGGATGGTCGGGCCGATCCAGGACAGTGTATGTCCTGATGATCGTCCTCGAAGCGCTCAGGCACGTCGGCACGTTTTGGGCGCTGCAGCTGATCGGCCCCGTGACGCTGAATGGTCTGATGCTCCTTGCGCCCGTTGCCAACACCCTGCTGGGCCTCTGGCTCTTCGGAGAAGCACGAACCAAACGGGAAGGACTGGCGTGGCGTATCGTAGGCAACGTACTGCTGGCAGCCAGCGCGTGTGCGGTGCTGATCCCCAAGATGGCTACTGGAGGGCTGCAGGGAGACGGCTTCGGTCTTGCGCTCGCCTCGCTCGCCGTCCTGGGAACGTTCTTCTGGTCGTTCGGACTCAAACTGCTCACCCACAAAGAACGCCCCGGCCTCAAGCAATCGGTCAACTCATCAAAGCTCACCTTGGTATCGGGATGGGCCAACTCTGCGGCAGCGCTCGGTCTGCTCCTTGGGACTGGAGAGTGGCGGCTGCTGGGGCACCCCTGGCTCATCGCTGCATTCACGGTGTACGGTCTGTTCAGAGTGGCGCGCGCCGTCCAGTTAACTGAGTTGACCAAACGCCTCCCAGCCTCCACCGCCGGCCCGATCGTGCTTGCCAGCCAGCCGATGCATGTCGCGGTCAATCTACTTGGATACGGGATCGCAATCGCCGTCTTATTCATGTTGAACACTGATGGCAACCCGGAAGCGGCCTTTCCGTACGAAACCATGACGGAATGGCACTGGAGCAGTTTAGGACTGGCCGGTCTCGGGTTAGCAGCTATCTGGCGGTCGGAGCCTCACGAGAAGCGCCTAACTGTCTGGGATCTGATGTCCTTTCATCATGGCTTCGCCGGAACTCCATCTCCATTAAACACCAAAGAGCACCCAGACATCCGCGACGTTGTACTCAAGCCACGTCGAGCGAAACAGATACAGCTCGCCACGGCATGCTTGCTGGTCTTTGCCATGTTCCTCACGTTCTGGTGGTTGGCATCCTCCGCTGGCCCATTATCCGAGCCCCTCCCGCTAGACCAGCTCGCCGATGTGATCCGCGCCCCGCCGCAAGAAGGAGTACCCGTGCTGGAATCGCTGACGACGATACCGGAAGTACCGGATCTCGGCCTCCCCGCCGCCGCGATGGCGATCGGCAATCCACTGATGATCCTGCGCCGCTTCGGAGCCGCGATCGGGGCTCTCTTCCAACGACAGCGGAACGATGCACCACCGGAAGCTTCTGCATCTTCGCGTCGCTATCAATGGCTGCTGACGACCGTTGCGATCGTGGTTGGAGGGGCTAACTTTATCGGCGCGATCGGCTGGTATCCTGACACACCACACCTCCTGCTGAACACGCTGAGCGGCGCGCTGCTGGTTTCATCCCTCGACTACATCAGTCAACAACTCCTCTGGAAACGCACCGGCATATCCCCGTCCATCAGGCAGAGTATGTGGGCAGCGATCATCGGCGCTGTCGTCGGAGTCATGGCGACGGGCCGTACCTGGAATCTCGACCAATGGATCCCGCCGGGAACCAACGAGCTCGATTGGACGATCCGCCCCCTCCTTTCAGCCATCATGGGCATATCAGAATCCCTGCTCTACGGCGCGCTCGTCGGATGGGCAAAACGCCGACGGAACAAAGAGGATGCACCGTCCTTCAGTTATGCAGAACGAATCCGCAATGGAGCCTGGGCTATGGGCGAAGACCGAGCCGCGGCGGTGCTCCGACAAGCGGTGATCCTCAACCTCTTCCTATCTGCCTGGCAGCCGATCGCCATCCTCTGCTTCCGCATCCCGACCGAGCTGCAGAAGTTCCTGGCGTTCAACCGGGAGTCCGTTCCGACCAGTGCCACGGAGATTGCCACTGCCTCGAGCAAGCCATCGTCCACGCCGCGGTCGCGCCGCCTGGTGAACATCGCCGCGCACCCAGCCACGGCGATCATTGTCATAGGCCTGGCCTTCGTATTTCTCAGCATCGGAGCCCTGAACGGCCACCTGACCCATCCTACAATCGCCAGTAGCGCCTTGGGCCTATTCATCGGCACCACACTCCTGGCCATCGGCTGGCACGCCTTCCAACACGCTGGCCGCTCACCCCCCATGTGGCAGGAACGATTGATCGTCTACGCCGGTGTGATCCTGTCACTACTCGCCATCATCTTCCTTGCCGCTAGCCTGCTCTTTGATCTTCCCAGCCCGCTCGACCTCATCAACTGGGTGCAGCAGCTGACCGCCTCCCGCGGCGTCGCCGAGCTGCTGACCAGCGTGCCATCCTCCTCCGTGACCGATGCAGTCACGCCCCTCGCCGCGATGGTGACGCTGAGCAAACAACAACCGAAGCCAGCGCTACCGTCAAAAGAGCAGCTCCTTGACACGCTGCGTCACCAGCCAAACTTCAACCAGCTCGCCACCACGCTTAGGGTCGAGAAACTGCGTCTGACACGATACATCGGCAGCTTAATCGGCATCGACCACGACACACAATCCGTCCTATCGCTGATGTTACAAGACGCGCTCGACCGCAACGAAGGACAGATTCTCGCTGCTGCCACAGATCTAGGCATCAACGTTACCACCTTTAACGAATGGCGCTCACGCCTCCAAAGTGCTACGGCAGGATCGCCAGCAATCGATACGATGCCGACTCCACACGGAGCGATGACCAGAGACCAACTGCAGAGGGTATTGGCGGAGCACGACGGTAACTTCAAGGCTACTGCAGGATCGATCGGAGTGCCCGAAAAGACGCTGACACGGCACACCACTAAGATGGGTTTAGTCAAGGCAACACCCCCGTTCCATGCTCGGCACCGGCGTGCGAAACCCTGGAAAGATTTGATGGATGTCGCCCAAGAAGTTGACCTGCAGACATCGGAACGAGAGCTCCCGGAGACCCTCGCCACGGCATTGGCCAATTTCCAGTCCGAGCGACTGACAGCTTCTGGAGCCAGCGTGTGTATTTCCCCATGGACGAATCGACCGCTCCTGTTCCAAAACCTTATCACAGGACACGTGTATCAGGGCGTCGCCCGTTGGAGAGTTGGTCGTGGTGTATGCATCTATTTGGAAGACACAGATGAACAAGCCCCGATGGTCTTCGCGTACGAGATGCAGAAATACCTGCGACGAACCCAACCAGACCGGACTCCCACTACGGTTACCTTGCTGGGACAAGCAAAAACCATCGAAGCAGCCCTTCAAGAGGAGTTCATCGGGCAAGACCTAGGTCCGCTCAAAACCTACCTCAACCAGATCTCGATCCCTGCCATTGCCTTGGCTGGCGATCCAGGGAACTTCCACGCCAGCATGGAGCTGGACCGAGCACTTACCGCGCTCCAAGAGCACAGCCAGGCCATCACGGTATCACACACCAGCGGCCAGCTGTCATCCTCCCTGAAGACCACGGCTCCTCCTGGAGACGAATCCCGCCGTCTCGTTTTCCGGGGTCTGACGTATGAGCGATCATACCTCGTCACCGCCTTTCGAGAGCCGGGGCTCGGGCTGCTCTTCTACTTCGCGCATGCTGAGCAGGTGCTGGTGTATTCCATCGACGGATTCATACAAGGCACGACACTATACGCCCAGAAGATCTTCGAGGAGCGGCTTGCGTCCGGCCTCGGCATCTCCGCGCAACGCAGCCTCCAAGAAACTCGGGAACGGTTCCGACTCGCACATATCACCACACTCTACGAACACGTGCGTCATAGATCTCCCCAAGCAGAGAAGAACCTTGCCGCTGAGGAGCTTGATCGCCAGCTCGCAGTGCTCCGCACCGGCGACCTTCCGGTGATCTGCCGGAACCAAGACGGCACCTATCCGATCCCGCTGCTGCCAGGGAATCGGCAGATCTATCTGGATGGTTTAACGCCGAACCGCCCGTACACGAGGCATTCATACTTTCACTCCAAGTATCTGCTCCGCATCTACCTCGTCAACGAAGAGCACGCGGAAGTACTCACCTACACTATAGATAACTATCCAAGCGCCAAACAACCGATCGTCCATCTCACCCCCCGTCGCTCCAGCTCCATGCTGGAAGCAATCCCTCCAAGCGCCAGAACGCTACTAGAGATCGAGCAGACTCAGCCTCCAGGATGGGTGACATTTCTGGGGAGGTCTGGCATTCACCAACGCTTGGTGGCATTCGAGCAGTTGATGAAGACTGCTATGCCAAAAAGCAGAACTGAAGAGTACTTCGAACTCAGCGGGATCACAAGATTCATTGAGGGGGCACACCCGAGTGAACCCCGGGGGCTGTTACAAGAAGCGGCGGCAGAAGGCTACCGGACCCAGATGGAAGGATACCTCTGGGCATGGTTGGAAGTGCAGCTGGTACGATCGTGGTCTCCGAAGCAAGATCTGGTCCATGAATCATGGACGCCATGGATTCAGCAGGTGTTAACCACTTATTACAACACCGGCCACTTCGAGCTGTGGTCACCTATTCGAGAAGGCGTGTCCGATGCGAAACGGAAGCGCCGAACGATGCACTCCGAGCTCGTGAACACGCATCTCAAGGAAGGCACACCGGATGCTGAACGCAACGAAGGATTGCGACGACTCTTCTCACCAGTCACGTGGGTACATGAGGTGCTCGGGCACGTCGTCCCCGGCAAGGTGCTCGGCTGGATGTTCGGCGGCGTGGACGTAACGTGGAAGACATCGCAGGATCTCTGGTTCACGGGCCAAGTCAACATTACGGGACCGCCGAGCGTGAAGACCATTCTCGTGCGGCTGGGCGGGCCAATCGCCAACCTCGCCGTTGGTTGGATGGGTCTGCGCGTCGGTTACAACCTGCTCAGCCAACTCCCGATGGACCCGCTGACGGGAGCGCTGGTCGCTTTCACCGGCGTAGCGCTAATGCTCGTGGGAACCCTCAGTACTGTCCAAGGTGGCGCTGAGTTTGGTTTTGCATTCGATCGCGAACGAGAGAGCGACCTCCGCATCGCCGCGCAAGACGCACAGACACTGCTGAAGCGCTACTACCACCGGCTCTACGATGGACTACACCGATTGACGAACCGGCTCGCCTCATTCGACCCGTCGCGGTTCGGCGTCCTGGAGCTGGCTGCCTTTATCCGCGAGGCGTTGGTGCGCGGCCGCCAACTCGTGCGCTCGCTACTGGAGCCGAAACTCATTGGCTTCGCATTCGTCGCGCTCCTCATCATCGGCGCAACGCTGCTCTTCAACCAAGCGCCCGAGCCGATCATCTCCACCGACCAGCTCTTCTCCGCCACGCCCGAGCTCGCCATGAGCGCGACGCTCTCCTCCATCTCACCGTCGAGTTTGAAGGAAGCCGTCGCCAAAGTCGCCGACCGCCTGAAAGGACGGGACCGCGACGCCATCCTGACCGCTGCCAAGACGGATGATGACGGCCAGATCGATGCTGCCATCCAGCAGGCCGTTGACGACTTCGAGACGATCGAACAACACGCTGGCATCCCCGAGGCCCTCCTGCAGACGCTCGCGCGCGATACAGGACACCTCACGCGCCTCATGTCTCTGATGGATACGTTGCGCTACACGATGCCGCTGACGGTGGCAGAGCGCCAACGGTTGATCGCTGATGTACAGCAGCGGCAAGTCGGCGAGCTGATCGAATTTAAGGTGCCAGCCAATCCGCGTAGACCGTCCGAGCAGCGGGCCACGCACGACGTGACGCTCCGGGGTCAACTCTTCCGGGCGCCATCCGGCAGCAAGACAGCGCCGCTCGTTGTGCTGGTGCCTCCATGGAACATGCCGAGCACCGAGTACGAAGCGTACGCGGAGATGTACCGGCAAGGCGGTGATGTCCATGTGCTGATTCTCAACCTCCGCGGCCAGGGACTGAGCGATGGAGACCTCAGCTTCGTGGGCCTGGCACCAACGCCCCGGCGCCATCAACACACTGACCGCTTATCGCCAGACGCGATCGACGTAACCACCGCTCTCCACCAGCTCCCGCAACTCGCTGGCATAGAGGTCGCGGGGCTGATCTTCCACGGTCTCTCGCTGGGGTCCATCGTGGAAACCAACCTGCTGGTCTACGGCGCTGACCGGTTGCCCGAGGGACAAACCGTCCGACGATTCATCTGCCAGTCATGCCCGCTGTTCTATGGTGACACGTACGTCACCGCCCAGCAGTGGTGGACGGCCGACCGCTACGCCCCGAAAGCTTCCGCAGACTTGCTCACATTGGACGCCTCGATCGAGCTCGAAGCTGTCGCGCAGCAAAGCCGCATACTGATCGAGCGCATCATCAGCCGCACCGTCGGCATCCCGATGGAGTTCTACAATCCCGCCAATGACATCGGCCAGGCAGCCAAGATAGTGCCGACATTGCTGATCTATGAGTCCGGAGACTCGGTCATTCCCCAACGGCAGATGAAGGCTGTCGCTCAGTCCGTCGAGCAATGCCCCGGCAGCACCATCGCCATTCTCTCGGGAGAGCACAACAATGCCTTCCGCTCCAGCCACGCCGCTTACACGGCGTCCGTCGCAGCAACCATCACAGGCGCAGCGCGGGAGTTGGTTGCCTCGAGCGCACGGTCTCCATCCCACTTCACCAAGTACCGGCTGAACTACCTCGTCGGAATCGCCACTCTCGCCGCTGGCTGGCTACTGCTGGGCCAGATGCCCGCCGAGGCGTGGGCCGACGGCCGCCTCGCGATCATGGCGATGTTAGTCACTGCTCTAGCACCAACGCTCGCGATCATGGCGACGCGACCTCACTGGGCGCTGGCCACGCAGCTCTTCTGGTTTGGCATAGGTCTCCTACTGCTGTCCGCGAGAGTATTGTCAGATCTGGATCTACTCCAGATCTCCGCAGACACCATGGAGCACGGACCAGCCATCTTGCGGTTCCTCCTCTGGAGCGGATCAGACTGGCTGCCAGGACTTCCCCTGTCCGCCACCATCTTCCTGCTGCTCGGACGGGGACAACATCCGCCAGAAGACATCGCCCACGTAGCATCGGGGCCTCTACCTACGGTGAAATCTCTACGGCTCGTGCGCGCGGTGGCTCTCCCGGTAATGCTGATGGCCATCACCGTCTTCCTGCGGATGGACAAGCTCCTCAATCCAGACGCTGGAATGGATGCTATCGCCATCCTTCTGAGCGGATTCCTCGGCGGCATCGTACTCAGCAGATTCCCGGTGGTGCAGTGGAAGAACGCCGACGGGCATAGCCTCTTGCAAGATGTGTCGGTACGGCGGAAGCTCCTGCCAACCATCGTTGTGTGGCTGCTACTGATCAGCGCCGTCGTGTTGTTCTCTGTGTACGGCGGTGAGGCGCTCGTGGACGGGCTCCACGACGCATTCCGCACGCTCGGCCTCGCCGACACCGGCAGCGCCGCCACCTTCGCCATGGCGCCGAACGTACCGTTTGGAGACAACCAACCGCTTCGGAAAGCCTTAAGAACCCCAACCGAGATCGGCGGAAAAACCTACGTCTCGGTTGAGACGGGAACTGATATCGGCACTGATCGAGCCATCGTCAGAGACGTAAGCGCCTATGCACTTGTGGGTGGTCCCGCTGGAAACAAGGACGCGACCGGAGATCAAGTCATAGGTCCTGATTATCTCTTCCTCGTTGAACGAATGCCTCCTCAGAAGGGACGCGCGATGATTCAACGGTACGGCAGTGGTCAGACAACATATGATGAAGCCACGGAGCTGTTGATTCTGCGAGGCCCCGATACCAGCCGTTGGCCGTGGATCGTGCAGCTCTACTATCTGGTGAACGAAGGACGAATCACCAAGAAAGATATCGATCCGATAGGCATCTCACGGACAGGTGAGCCGATCGGCTTATTCAGTCAGCTATTCTTTGGCGCATGGTACCCGGCCTACCACACGTCCAAGGAAGGCATGACTCCCATCACAGCCCCGGAACCGGATGGTGGCATCTCACCGGCAAAAACCTACACGTATGCTATCGAGGTCGCTCACGCGCTGATCGATATGAAGCAAACTCGAAACCAGCCGGATCAGAGAGCGGCGCTCGCAAAAGTGCTTTTAGCCATGTCCACACACCACGAGTCGGCGAACATGCAACAGATGAGCGGCCAGATTATCAATGCCGTGGATCGCGGCGAGATCACCATTACCGATGCTCTCGCCATGGTCAGCAATGATCTGTCGGTATTCAAAGCCAACACATTCTACTACATGCTGGACAGGAAACGGGCCCGCGCGATCACCACACGTCTGAACCCCGTCTCCATACATCACCCCAACATCAAACACATGACCATTGCGCCTAGTGACCAGTTCTCCGCGTTGGCGATCGAACGAGCTATCCAAGGGGATCGACTACATATGAGAGCTCGCCTTGCCAAGATCGACTCGCATAATCACCAAGACATAGGACAACATCTCCTTCCTCTATATGAGTTGGGGTTGAGCTTCTTCTTCGAGAGTGCGGAGATAACACCCGGCGACACGGTCAACGATACGACACTTGCCGAAGATGAGACCCTCCTGGCTCACGATACCACCACCGGCTTGAACGAAACCAACTGGGCGACCCTGCTATTCGCCAGAGACGCCATCCGAGAGCTGTTACACATCGCACCGGGCCAAGATCCTGATCTGGACACTTTCCAGTTCGTCGCCCTAGGAAGACGCGTGCGCATGATGGTGCAGTCTCAGGATACGGCCGCCCGCCTGATCGATCCGTACAATCAGGAGCCATGGCAACCTAACAGAGCTGACGATATGGCCATCGTCGTGGACACAGACTACCTCTTTACCACCGGGACTGGATCATTCTCTTATGACCGATTTAGCTTTGGGAAACATCTTGAACGGCTCCGAAAACTTGGCCTCTGGCTTGTTGGCACGGAAACGGGCGAGCTCATCCTGAGCTTCAGCCCCGGCTACATGGATGTGCGCGATGGAGAGATCGTCGCGCGCTCCGTGATCAGTATGGTCAATTCGCGAATCCTGCAGTGGGCTATCCTATCAGGCAACGGCCTCGCCTCTCCTGCTAAACGAGCGATCGCGAACGCCTGGAGCGCTGCGCTGATCAACAAAGCTTGGGCGGTAAGCCGTATTGTTCAAGCACTCGATCGCTTCGAACACACCTTCAAACACCACATCTCCCAATACCAGCTACGCTATGTGATCGGTGGGCTGGCGGCCGTTGCAATGATAATCTGGTTCGGTACTCATACGACGCAGCTCTTTTCCGGCAGCCAAGAGGCGCTGGTGCTATCGTGGACCTCTAGCAAACAGTCATTCACGCAAGTAACGGCCCAGCAGCGAACATCCCCGGCCGCTTCGACCGCATCGTCGTTCCAGGCGCTGGCCAAGCTCGGTGTGACGTTTGTGGTAGCAGCAGACAGCGTGCGCGATGAGAAAGACGTGCAAGCTCTGCGCGCCATGCCGCAGGTCGTGGTGTACGCGGAGAACCAGACAGAAGCTGGGCGGCTGAGCGATCTGGGCGTGCCGAGCGCGCAGATCATCCGCAGCAATCGGGTCAAGCAGCTCCGGCACCTGAAGACCGGCGTCTTTATCGGCGATCGAGCCTACTGGACGCAGGTCCTGGGCAATGACTACCACTTTATCATCCCCGCGCTCAGCGCGTTCACCGCTGAGGCGCTCGATCGCGCGCTCAGCCGTCTGACGTACGACGATATCGAAGACCTGCGGAAAGCTGGGCAGCGGGCGTAGCACTCGTACCGCAATCTTCCTGCCCACAACACGCCATGCGTGTTGACTCAGAATAAAACCTTACCGGGAGCTGGAATCGTTGCCTCAGAATGTGCCTTACCAGGTCCAACGAGTTGGTGAATCGCCCGAATCTTGCGGTCCATGGCCGCCCGCAACTGGAACG
>Ga0247727_10000490_pt1 | contig 96150 bp, 74 predicted proteins | sample WisWelCaveWW1625_FD_202498 | JGI IMG/M metagenome (GOLD analysis project Ga0247727, IMG submission 202498) | Biofilm microbial communities from Wishing Well Cave, Virginia, United States - WW16-25 | ecosystem: Environmental > Aquatic > Deep subsurface > Groundwater > Cave microbial mat | place...
GCTTGATGACCGAAACGATTTTTTCGTCGATCCCTGCAAACAGGCTCTCGAAACGAAATTGCCGCGACCTGGCGAACCTCATAGTGAATTAAACAATGTCTCATAATCAAAATGTGCAAAAGGCCAGCTAATAAGGGACCTAAGGTTATTCGATCTTCGTTTTTTCCGATGATAGCCTTGTATTTCAGTTTAAGGGCTGTTTCAATCGCAAGAAATGAGCGCTCCATAGCAACTGTTACGAACTCGTAAACAAAAAGACTATAAAGGCAAAGCTTTTTGCAGATTTCTATTTGTTTGCGGACTTCTTCAGGAACTTCGGAGGTGAGTTTAATCTCGGCAACGATTTCAGACCACTGTTCGGGCGAGACATCGAAGTATTGCCAGCGCCGATCCAGGGTAGTTAACTCATTAAGGGCTTCATTTACCATTAGCATCCTGCCCATTAATTTCGATTAGTTCGAGAATTTCTTTCAAGTCATCTACCGCAGCTTCTAGCTCGGTGATTGCCTCAGCTGCCAAATCCTGCGGCTCTGGAAGGTCTTCAGAATCTTCAAGAGTTTCGTCTTTTAACCAAGTGACATCGAGTTTGTAATTTCTTTCTTTGATCTCATCTATATGGAATGCTCGAAAACGACCTTCCATTCCTAAATCTGCACGGTTACTTTGGCCGTTTGGATCGGAGCCGTAACACTTTTCGAATTCCTCAAAGTGCTTGGTGGACAGAGGGCGGTCTTTCTTCGTAATTCCGGGAACATTAGAACGCGCATCAAAAATCCAGACCTTTTCGGTTTTCAAGCCTTTTTGAAAAAAAATGACATTGGCTTTGACGCCCTGGCTGTAGGGCGTAAAGGTCCCACGTGGAAGCCGCAAAATCGTATGGAGATTGCAATCCTGCATAAGAATTTCTAAGACTTCGTCGGCCTTGTCTTCGAAAAGGCAGTTATCAGGCAAGACCATGGCCGCGCGGCCGCCTGGTTTAAGAGAATTCACCACATGCTGAATGAAGTTAAGCTGTTTGTTACTTGTCGAAATAGTGAAATCATCCCGTTCGGGCGCCTGATTTGCGCCTTTTGTACCGAATGGTGGATTAGTTAAGATGCAGTCGTAAAGCTTAGCGTTGAAAGGCTCATAGATTGAGTCACCCAAATACATATTGGCATGAATTCCATGCAGATAAAGATTCATCAGGGCCAATCGTCGAGGCCGAGGCACAAGTTCCGTTCCCGAGTAAGTCTTGGTCAAAATCCGTTTGGCATCTTCGCGATCAAGACTGCCCTTTGTGATTTTTATCAGCCATTCATAAGCACAAACTAAAAAACCACCAGTTCCAGCAGCAGGATCATGAATGGTAAAGTCTTTAGATTTTCTCGGGTCGGGTTTCATGCACTGGACAATAGCTTGAATCAGAATCCGGGGAGTGAAGTATTGCCCCGCCCCCTTTTTGCCTTCAGATGCGGATTTTTCAAGTAAGCCTTCATAGGCATCAGCTTTTACATCTACGTTTAGTGATGTCCATTCAGTTTCATCAATGAGGTTAATTAATTTTTTAAGATTGACCGCATTTTGAAAACGGGAAACCGCGCCTGCATAAATATCCGCCAGGGTTCCGTTATGTTTGCCAAGGTTGCGCAAAGTATCAACGTAATGATCCATGAGGTCGGTTCCCGATTTCTCGCGCAAGGCGGGCCATGAATATTTTTTGGGAACATCTGCGCCTTTTTCTTCGGCCATTTTGAGAAAGAGAAGATAGGTCAATTGCTCAATATAATCGCCATAATCAACTCCGTCATACCGTAGGGTATGGCAAAAACCCCATAATTTCTGAACAACATCACTCATTTTCTTTTCCTTTTTTTAATTGTTCAACTTCCTGTTTGCCCTTAAGAGCAGCATCAAGCCAATGCTGGCTTGTTCTGTCTCCTTTGGTAACCAAAGCACTCAAGATTTTTTCCGCCTCAGCATAACGTTTCAATGCCTCGTCATATTGCTTCGTATTCTTGTAATCATGCGCTAAGAACAAATTCAGCTTCCCCATGATTTCCGAATTAATGTCAACGCCTTCTCTTTTAGCTGCTTCCTCCGCTTTCAAATATTCCTGTAAGCTAATCTCAGACCCGCTAACATGATTTGTCGCAACAGCAAGATTGAATTGGGGTATGAAACTTTCCGGTTTAATTTCAAGTGCCTTTTTACTATACACAACCGCTTTATCTGGTTGATTTATAGGATTGAGGTCATAAATGAAACCAAGAAATAAATTAGCTTCATAATTTTTAGGGTATTTCTCAATAGCGGCGTGAGCCAATGTGATGGCTTCTTGCCAGTTCCCGGCGTTAAAACTATTTTTTGCTTTTTCTAGCAATTTGTTGGACAAATACACATCATCGCTGTCCAGGGACTTAAACTCCCGGGGCAATTCTGTCTCTGTTTCATTTGGTAATTTTAAAGGCCCCCACGGGAGAGGAATTTCAGTTATCCTTGAAAGACGATAAAGCCAGTAAAGAAGAAGGTTTTGAAATTGTCCTAACCCCAGCACCATTACAAGGAATAGCAACACCTGAACAACGGGGTGTATTTTTAAAAATAAACTCAAGACGAATAATACGACCCAGAATAATTTATAGTCGGCAATCTTCATTAATATTTGAAATATCTTCATGTCAGAACCGCTTCGTTAATTTCCTTAAGAATTTGATCTAACGTTCCACCGAAAATTTTATTCAATTTGCTGTAATTCACGCCCTCTCTTGCAAAAAGAGGTAAATATTCAAAATCATCTTTTTCGAGAAGTAGATTCTTTTTAAGGTGCTCTGCAATCCGGTCAAGCCATTTATCCTGTTCAGGTGTAAAGGCCTTGCCGCTTTTAACTTTCTCTATGGCTTTTTCAACTCTGGACTCAACTGTCGTGAGAGGTTCGCCTTTGGCAGCGTGACGAATCATCGAGACAATATCCGCCAACTCATTTTTATAGGCCCGTTTGAGATTCCGTTCATTGAACTTATCACGCAAATCACTCGGTTTTGTCGCAAGCGCTTCCCGAAGAGCCTTAAGATCCCCGGTATGAAAGTCCTGCGGACGATTCAAAAGAATTCCAATAGCGTCAATATGCTCGGGGTTTTCCCGCACGAATTTTTCAAAAGCCAGAATGTAATCTTCGGGTTTTAATTGAGTTCCATCTGTGCGGCGGAATAAGTCGTAAGAAGCGGTTTGATCTTCAACGCCATCAGCAACGGTGAAAATTGCTTTAGGTCTTTCATAGTTCTCGCAGAGATCATAAAAATGATCATTCTGAATAATAGCCATCGTACTTAGCCAATTTCGGTTAAGACGATCTTCTAACGTTTGACCAAATTCTGCTATGTCACTCTTTAAAAGAGCATTGAACTCATAGCGGCTTTCTTCGGTAATATTTTTTGAGATTCGAAGCAATCGTTTTGAGAGCGCATTGATGTTATAGCTCCGGTCTTCATTATTCGCGATGGCTTGGACGATTTCTTTGACGGTCCGCGTGGGTTTATTTGGTGCTTCGGCAGTAATAGCCGTAGTTTTCTTAAAATATTCCAATAGAGTTCCGTTAAAACAGTCAAAGACGGTGAAATGTGTCTTTTTGATCGGAAGACATAAGCGCGTGCCGCGGCCAAGCATCTGTTCGAACAAGATGCGGGATTTTACGTTTCTCAGGAAAACAATGTTTTCGATTTGCGGCACGTCTACGCCCGTCGAAAGCATATCCACGGTAACAACAATTCCGGGATTAGGCCGGTTACGGAATTCACGAATCCGCTGTAAGGGGCGATCAACCGACTTGCTCCCTGTAATTTTTTGGACAAATGCATCACCGCGACCAAACTCATCACGCAGTAGATCGATCAATTGATCACAGTGAGAAACATGCGGCATGTCATTATCTGCAAAGATCAAAGTTTTGGGGAAGTAGCTCCGTTCTTTTTCCTGCTCATCAAGATACCGCTTTAATTCTTTAACGATTTTTCGATTCCTGTCAGGCGCAGTCCATTGTTTTTCATTAGAAGTCGGCGGCAGTTCTCGCTCATCTTCTAAAATGTCGAAAAGCATTTGGCCTGTTTGAGTGTCTTTAAGCCCAACTTCTTCACCTTCGTGAAGGAAAGCCCCATTAATCGTAACGTCAGATTTGATGGCAATCGCGTCATAATCAACCAAGAAGCCTTCTTTAACAGCTCGTTCGTACTCATAGCGGAAAACCAGTTTCTTGAAAAATGCCGTTGTGTGGGCTGCGGGAGTCGCGGTAAGACCGACGATAAGACTATCGAAATGATTCAAAACCGCCCGCCATTTGCTTTCTTCTTGGGATGTGTAACCTCGATGACATTCATCCGCAATAATCAGATCAAAAGCATGGATTGGAATATTCAGTTTTTCCGCATCAGAATCATCCTCCTCATCATTTGTCACACTTCCAAACATTCCTTCCCGGCCAAATAAATTAATTCTCATCCTTTGGATTGTGGAGACATAGACAAAGCTGTCACGGCTTTTAGGATCGGTTAGATATTCCTTGGGTAAAACTTTGGGGTCAAAGACTTCACCTTCTTCAAGGTCTTCTCGGCGAAACTTTTGGCTGTAAACCTCATAGGTCTTATCGAATTTAAGGCCTGGTTCACATTCAAAACTCGCAAGGGCAGTTACCGCTTGAGCAGCCAAAGCACGTCGATCCACAAGAAATAGAATCCTTTTAGCCAGCCCAGCTTTCATTAACCGATAAATAAGATTAATTGCTGTAAAGGTCTTCCCAGTGCCGGTTGCCATAGCAACAAGCATGCGGCGATTTCTTTCAAGGATGGCGCTTTCAATGCTTTCGATAGCTTCTTTCTGGAATGGATACAGACGCGGATTATTTACAGGATTTGTTTTTAACCAATCCACAGTGGTTTCATTTTTTGTCAGCATTTCTTCCAATGCCTGCGGCATGTGAAATGCCAGAACTTCCCGAGACCGGTTTAGCGGATGGCGAAGATCCTGAAACCAGATAACTTTTCCATTGGTGGAATAAATAAAAGGGATTCGAAATTCCTGGAAGCGCCAAGGGGAATCCTTGAGACCACGGGCATACCGTTGAGCTTGGGTTAATACGTTTTGTGGGCCAACGGCTACCTTTTTGCCTTCAACTATGGCTAAGGGTTTTCCATTTTGAAACAAAGCATAATCGGCGGGACCATTTTCAGTTTCATATTCCTCAACTGATCCTTTGGTGCATTTCTTATCCGCAGCAAAACGAACAATCGGACCCCATCCGGCATCCTTTAATAGGCTGTCGATGAATTCTTTCCTTGTTCTTTCTTCGCTCCAACTTTGCGGGGTCATGAGCTTTTGGCCTTTACGATTTTACGTTTTCTTTGAACTGACTGGTTTTTCAACATCCAATTATCAACCACTTGTCTTTTAAAGCGCCATTGCCCGCCAAATTTAGAGGCAGGCATTCTGCCTTTCTGGGAGAGTTTGTAGATTTTCTCCTTAGAAACTTGAAGGTAATCCGCAATTTGATCAATCGTAAGCCATTTATCAGCCATTTTTGGTATCCAGTTTTTGCCAGATTGTACCAGACATTTTTCCGGGCTTGGACTTAATTCTTCATAAGAAAGGGCTTCCTTTTGAGGCCTTATTAGCTATAATTCAACTATGCACCCAAACTCGAAAAATCAAGAAATCAACTGTGCGGTTTATACGCGCGTCTCGGTGGATGAACGGGCAGAAACGCAGACCTATTCGACTCTCGATAATCAGCGGGATAGCGGTCTTTCCTACATTGAAAGCCAAAAGTCCGTAGGCTGGAAACTTTTCAAAGTCTATGAGGATGCTGGGCAATCAGGGGGATCGCTTAGCCGCCCTGCTATGAAACAGCTTATTGAAGATATCAAACGGAAGCGCATTCAAGTGGTCGTGGTTTATAAAATTGACCGGCTCACCCGTAACCATAAAGATTTTTACGCGCTCCTCGAAATTTTCAATGAGCATGATGTTAAATTTGTCTCGACCACTCAGCATTTCGATACGACTTCTCCTGCGGGAAGGCTTCTTCTCCACGTCATGCTTGAATTTGCCCAATTTGAACGGGAAATGTCTCAGGAGAGGACTTACGACAAACGCTTTGCCATGGCTAAAAGAGGCATGTGGTGTGGAGGATTTGTTCCGCTGGGGTATGAAGTGAAGAGCAAGAAACTTGTGATCAATAAAGAGGAAGCCAAGATTGTTCAGCTTTGCTTTGAGCTTTATATCAAATTGGCCTCGATGGGCAAAGTCGCTGAAAAGCTTAATGAAATGGGCTACCGCACAAAGAAGTTTTATGCCAAAGGGAAAGATGCCTCTGGCAATACTAAGTTTGATAAGAAAAAAATCTCAAACATCCTGGACAATCATTTTTATATCGGGAAAGTACGCTTCCAAGACAAAGACAAGAAACAGTACGTTTTTGACGGAGAACACAAACCGATCATCACGGATAAAAAACTTTGGGATGACGTTCAGAACATTCTGGTCAGTAATCGCGAGACTCATAAAACATTCAAACAAAACAAATATGAAATGCTCTTCCTTGGGCTATTAACCTGCGGCGAGTGCGGAAGCACGATGACAAATTCTTCCAAAGAAAAAAAAGGGAGAATGTACCTTTATTACCGCTGTACCTCAGCAGTCATTAAAGGCAAGAAGGCTTGCTCAATCAGAACGGTTGCCGCAGATGAACTTGAGGAATTTCTGATTCAAAAGTTTAAAGAGCTGGGAAACAATCAAACGCTGCTTAAAAAATCTGTCGAAAAGGCCAATGGCCTAGCTAATCAGGGACTGGCCCCTTTGCGGAAGGATAAGGAACACGCCGAGTCACAGCTTACGAAGACTAACCAGGCATTAAAGCATTTGATCGAGTTTGTTAAGACCGGGGATTTGGACAAAAAAAGGTCTCGCGGGATTGTGAAGGAAATGTCAGACCTTGAAGGGTCTAAAGAAAAGCTAGAAGGCGAAATCCACCGAATTGAAACTAATATGCAGCATTTGAGCCAGCAAGTAATTGATGTGGATGCCTTCGCAAGGCTCTTTAGGGAATTCCCCAAAGTTTTTGAGACTTTCTCTTTTGATGAAAAGAGAAATCTGATTTTGCTTCTTGTGAAGGAAGTGATTTACACGCCAACTAAACTGAGAGTTTTATTTTGGGGAGATATTCCTGAAATGAACTTCGATTTGAAAAATCCGCCGGACTGGACCCCTCCGCCGCCTGATGATGGCGACAAACCCTACACTCCAAAAGGCTCTGGTGGGTCAGGTGTAGAAGAACCCAAGCGAACCAGAAATCTGGTTCGCTTGGGCGTGTTGAATGGCTCCCCCGCCAGGGCTCGAACCTGGGACAAGCGCGTTAACAGCGCGCTGCTCTACCAACTGAGCTACAGGGGAATAAACGAATATAACAAGAACGAGGCGACATTATACTGATGGACGTTGCAGGCTGCAAGTTTCAGGCTTATTCCGCGGTTTGGACGGGTTGGTGCTGGACAGGGCTGCGGTCGATCAGAATGTCGCGAGGCTTGGCGCCCTGCTGGGGGCCGATAATGCCTTCAGCTTCCATTTGATCAATAATGCGCGCTGCGCGGGTGTAGCCCAGCCGAAGGCGGCGCTGGAGATTGGAAGTGGAGGCCTGCCCGGTTTCAAGGATAATCGCAACCGCTTCATCAAAAAGCTCATCTTTTTCTTCGGCACCTTTAGCGATTTTCCCTTCCAGAATAGCTTTCATTTCAGGATGATATTCAGGCTTGCGCTGTTCCGCAACAAACTTGACCACGCTGTTGATTTCTTCATCGGTCACCAAAGAGGCCTGGCCGCGCACGGGTTTTGGGTCTCCGGGCTGGAGGAAAAGCATGTCCCCTTTTCCGATCAGGGCATCGGCGCCATTGGTATCCAGCACCGTGCGGGAATCGATCTTGGAAGCCACTTTAAAAGACAACCGGGCTGGAAAATTGGCTTTGATCACACCGGTAATGACATCGACTGAAGGGCGCTGAGTGGCAAGAATCAAATGAATTCCCACAGCGCGAGCAAGCTGGGCAAGACGCATAATGGCCGTTTCCACTTTATCCTGGGCCACCATCATCAAATCCGCAAGCTCGTCAATCACCACCACAATATAAGGAAGCCGGACCGGCATCACATTTTCAGATTGGATACTTTCCATTTCCTTTAACGCTTCCTCCGAAATCGGACGGCTGTTGAAGGCTTGAATATTCCTCACCCCGCAAGACGCAAAAAGCTTATAACGGTTTTCCATTTCCAGGACAATCAAGTTCAAAGTCTGCGCGGCTTTCCTGGTATCTGTAACCACCGGCGTCAGCATATGAGGAATTTTATTGTAAACGGCAAGCTCCACCATTTTGGGATCCACCATCACAAATTTAAGATCTTCGGGCGTGGCATAATAAAGAAGCCCCATGATAATGGAGTTGACGCACACGGTTTTCCCGCTTCCCGTGGACCCTGCAATCAGGATGTGAGGCATCCCGGTCAGGTCCGCAATCAAGGCACGGCCGCTTGTGTCTTTTCCCAGCACAAGCGGAAGTTGACATTTTCGGGATTGAAACTCCCGCGACTCGATCATCTCACGCAAGGTCACAATACTTGAAACCGAATTCGGGACTTCCACGCCGACCGCTGATTTCCCGGGAATCGGAACGATTAAACGGATGCTTTTGGCTTTTAAAGCAAGCGCCAAATCGTCTGTAAGAGCCGAAATAGAATTTACTTTAACACCAGGGGCAGGAAGCAATTCATAGCGGGTAATGACAGGCCCCTGTTCGACTTCGACGACTTTAACCTCAATCCCGAAATGGGCCAGGGTCTGCTCCAAAATTTTGATATTCCCCTGAAGGTTATCTTCCTTGGCCGCATCCCTTGAACCCCGGCGCAGTAAATCCAACGGAGGAAACACGTATTCTCCTTCGACAGGACGCTTGGAGCCGATCACGCCTTCAAATTTCGGCTCTATGGAGCCTTGAGAAACCGGGGCATTTTTTCCCTTTTCACGGCTTTCACCAGAACCTTTATTTTCTTTTTCCGCGGATTTGGCGGAACCGGGCGTTTCTTCACCGGATTCAGCAACGTCGGGTTTATATTGTTTAACCTTCAAAAGAATATTAGCAAGCAGAGGATTCGGGATGAGGGGCTTACGTGTTTCCTCTTTTCCCAATTCTTTTTTTACAGGCTTGGACGAGGCTTTATCTTCCCAGCGTTCGCGCCAAAAATTTAAGCCTTTTCCAAAAAAATTCCAGACCGGAAGCACCTTTTCGAAAATGTCCAAAGCCGTCTCCTGCAACATTCGGACCAAATTTTTAATGAGCGGGTAAATTAAAAAATCCGTTGCTAAAAGCAATGAGAGTAAAAGGCAGGCGCCTGCCACAATATAACTTCCCATATCCCCGAAATAACGTAAAAGATGCGACCCCACAAGGTAACCCACGGCACCGCCTTGAGAAAGCCGGAGATCAGGTTCGACTGAAATTGCCACCATTGTCGCGGTTGAAAAAAGGGCGATCGCCAGCCCCACCCATTTAAAAAATTTCCTTTCCGGGACTTTTTGCAGGAAAAAGCAGCCCGACCAGAGCAAAAAAAGCACAGGGACAATGAGCGCGCTCACGCCAAAGGTTACGAGAAGGCAAAATGCCGCGTAAGCACCAATGACTCCCGTATAGTTAAAAGGCGGATTGGAAGGATCTGAGGTATAAAAGGAAACGTCTTCGGGGTGAAAAAAGACAAGGCTTGCCAGAGTAAAAAGCCCCAACAGTAAAAAAACAACTCCCCAGATTTCGTTAATTCGGTCTTTGCGCATATTAATGAATGACGGGATAAGGGACACAAGACACGGGAAAAAACCGTTAACAGACCGATATCTTTTTCTGTCTCTTGTCTCGTTCCCCTTGCCTCAAATTTAAATTCCGGTATGTCCAAACCCGCCGGCTCCACGGTGGGTGGCGTCCAAATTATCGGCTACAACCAACTTTGCCTTTATGGTTTGCATCACCACAAGTTGGGCAATCCGCATCCCCCGTTCAATCACAAAGGCATCTTCCCCGTGATTGATCATAATGACCTTGATCTCCCCGCGGTAATCCCAATCAATGGTCCCCGGAGAATTAAGGAGTGTGATTCCATGTTTAATCGCAAGGCCGCTTCTGGGGCGGACCTGGGCTTCGGTGCCGCGTGGAAGGGAAATGGAAATACCTGTAGGGATAAGTGCACGCCGGCCGGGCGATAAAGCAACGGCTTCCTCACAGGCTGCAATGAGATCAAATCCGCTTGCTCCGTCCGTCATATATTCGGGAAGGGAAAGGCCTTCAAAGTGAGGAAGCGTTTTGATTTTTATTTCGAGTTCTTGCACAGGATGAGTATTGTAAGCAGAAACGAAACGATATTAAATAAAGATTTTCAGGAATGCTAAGAGCGAAAACGGGGTTTTCTCTCGCCCCGGTCACGGTCACGCCCCCCGCCGCGCCCGGCAGATTCCTGGATAACATCGCGTTGGACATCCGGTGGAAGGACAGGCATACCGCCCTCCTTGGCCTGCTTAATGCTTAAGCTGATTTTGCCGCGGTCATCAACTCCGATCACTTTCACCGGCACCACATCCCCCACACGCAGGTAATCGGTCACATTTTTAACAAATCCTTCAGAAACTTCGGACACGTGGCAAAGACCGTCTTTGCCCGGCAAAATTTCGCAGAAGGCACCAAAATTAGTCAGCTTTCTCACCGTTGCCTGGTAAATGGTCCCGATCTCAGGCTCCTGGGTAATGGCCTGAACGCGTCGAATCGCTTCTTCGCTTGCCAGGGCATCGGTTGAAGCAATCAGGACACGGCCGTCATCTTCAATATCAATTTTGGCACCGGTTTCTTCGACAATTCTTCGAATGTTTTTCCCACCGGGACCGATAAGCTCGCCAATCTTTTCAGGATTAATGCGGATCGTAGTAATTCGCGGGGCATACACCGACAAATCGGTGCGCGGGCTTGAAATCGCCTGGGCAATCAGATCCAAAATCTTAAACCGGGCTTCGTGAGCCTGGTTAAAGGCTTCTTTGAGGATATCTTCCGTCACACCGTCAATTTTAAGATCCATCTGAAGCGCGGTAATTCCCTCACGTGTGCCGGCTGCCTTAAAGTCCATATCTCCAAGATGATCTTCGATTCCGGCAATGTCTGTCAGTACTTTCCAACGATTGCCCTGCGTCACCAACCCAATCGCAATCCCTGCAACGGGAGCCTTTAAAGGAACGCCCGCATCCATCAAAGCCAGTGTTCCGCCACAAACGGTTGCCATCGAACTGGATCCATTGGATTCCAGAATATCGGATACCAGCCGTACGGTATAAGGAAAATCCTCCTGGCCGGGCATCACAGGCTGGAGGGCTCTTTCAGCAAGGGCGCCGTGTCCAATTTCGCGGCGGCCTGGGCCCCGGTTCGGGCCGACTTCGCCGACACTGAAATGAGGAAAATTGTAATGAAGCATAAATCGCTTTGTAATATCCCCTTCCAGCGAATCAATCATTTGCTCATCGTCTCCGGTTCCCAGCGTCGTGACACAAAGGCTCTGAGTTTGGCCGCGCGTAAAAAGCGCGGATCCGTGCGTCCTTGGAAGGATCCCGACTTCGCAGCTAATGGCACGGATATCCCTTTCTCCACGGCCGTCCGGTCGCTTGCCTTGTCCCAGAATAATTCCCCGGACCTTTTCTTTTTCAAGTTTTTCAAAAGCCATTTTAATAAACCGCTCGCTAAAATCAGGTTTTGCGGCATCAAATTGAGCGAGCGCTTTTTGATAAAGCTTTCCAGTCATTTCTTCGCGTTCTTCTTTTGAAGCAAGGTCAAATATTTTTTCAAATTGGCCTTCGACAACTGCCGTAACTTTGCTCAAGATATCTTTGGGGATCTCTATTTTAGCAACGGCTTTTTTGGGTTTTCCCACTTTTTGCCGCAATTGATTTTGCAGATCAATGACTTGCCGGATCGCCTTATGCCCGAAATGAATGGCTTCAAGAAGTTTTCCCTCGGAAATTTCCTTGGCACCGGCTTCAATCATAATCACTTTTTCTGCTGTCCCGGCCAACACAAGGTCAAGCTGGCTTTTTTGCAGCTCGGCAAACGTCGGGTTAATCACAAACTCGCCATCGAGGAGCCCCACGCGCACTGCGCCCACGGGCTTTTCAAAAGGAATGTCGGAAATCATTAAGGCAGCCGAAGCAGCCACCATCGCAAGCGTTTCCGTCGTGTTTTCACCGTCGACAGAAAGAACCGTCACACTAATCTGCACTTCATTAAAATAATCCTCAGAGAAAAGAGAGCGGATCGGGCGGTCAATCAGGCGGGAGGTGAGAATTTCCTTCTCGGAAGGTCTCCCTTCGCGTTTGAAATAACCTCCGGGAATTTTTCCCGCTGCGTAGGTTCTTTCACGGTAATCCACCATCAGAGGGAAAAAATCCTTTTCTTCATCCACTTCCTTAGCGGCCACCACAGCCGCCAAAATCACAGTGCCGCCGCATTGAATGGTCACAGCACCATGCGATTGCTTAGCCATACGGCCTGTTTCAATGATAATTTCGCGCGTTCCGACCTTACAGGTAACTTTTTCTACAATATTCATGGAGTCCTTTGACACGGGAGGATAGGAAGGGTTACTTTCTTATATCCAGGGTAGTGATCAGTTTCTGATAACGTTCGGGATTTTCTTGTTTGAGATAACTAATAAGCTTTTTGCGACGCGCAACCATTTTGAGCAGGCCATAACGGGAATGATGGTCTTTGACATTCGTCTTGAAATGTCCGGACAACCCGTTGATCCGCTCGGTGAGAAGGGCGACTTGGACCTCGGGGGAACCCGTGTCGTGTTTCTCACGCTTAAATTGGGCAATAATTTTATTCTTTTTTTCTTTGGCTAAAGCCATTCAAAATCTTCCTAACTCTCTTATTTGTGATAAGTTACGTTTTAAGCAGAGCGAAATTATACTTTAATCAGTAACCTTTGTAAAGGTTTTCTTTAAAACCTGTTGAAAATATTTTTTGGCCGCCCGGGCGTCTTTTTCGATCTGCTCACGTAAATGAGAAGGCCCCTTGAACGTCATTTCAGACCTCAACCGCGGGTGAAAGAAAACTTCAAGGGTCTTGCCGTAAAGATCCTCGTTAAAGTCAAAAAGATGAACTTCCGCGAGCGGCTTTTGAAGGCCCTCTTTATCAAAAGTGGGCCTTCGTCCATAGTTTAAAACTCCGCGCAAAAGAGCACTTTTTTCCCGGGTCACCATTTCCGTAATGCCCGGCTTCCCCATCTCGAGTTTCTCAAGCCGCAGCTTGCGAACCTCCACAGGATAAACCCCTTCAGGCGGCATGGTTTCATTTAAGACTTCAAGGTTGGCCGTCGGAAACCCCAGCTCTTTTCCCCGTCCGTCGCCAGCGACCACTTTGGCCATACCACTAAAGGGCCGTCCAAGACAGAGAAAGGCTTCTTCCAATCTTCCTTCTGTAATGAGCCGTCGAATTCGCGAGCTTGAGACAAAATCTCCGGCTGCCTTCACGGGCGCAATTTCCTCAAACTCAAATCCATGGCGCAGAGCAAGGGTTTTCATCATCGCGGCATTGCCTTTGCGGTCATGCCCGAAATGGGCGTTATAACCAAGGCAGACTTCTTTGACTCGAAGCCCTTCGACCAGTATTTTGCTTACAAAGGTTTCTGCTTCCATTTGTGAAAAAGCGGCCGTGAAAGGCAGCCAGAAACAATAATCCATGCCAAACTCGCTTATAAGAAAAAGTTTGTACTCTTTGGAGAGTAAAAGCGCGGGCTTTGCTTCAGGGTGCAAAATTTGCTGCGGATGCTCTTGAAACGTTAGAAGGCCTGCAACCCCCTTGAACTGACGTGCTTTTTCAAGCACATACTGGATAAGGGCCTGATGTCCTAGATGGAGGCCGTCAAAATTACCGATGCCAAGAACAAGGGGTTTTGAAGGATCCGGGTGGAAGGCTTCAAGCTCCGAGAGGATGAACATACGAGGAGATAAGCCGGAAGGGATGAATTTTCTGGTAGAATTCCTCAGCCGTAATTTGTTTTAAGGTCTCAATCGTGACGCTTTCCTGAAGCGAAAACTGACCCGAACGGATCCGCCTGAGTTCCGCGAGGGTGGCAAAGCATCCAAGCGCCTCACCTAAATCATTGACCAGGGTGCGCAAATAAGTTCCCTTGGAAACGCACGCATGAAAATAGACTTTGGGGCCTTCCTTCTTTTCAATGCGGAACTCGTGCACAAACACTTTTCTTCCTTCCCGAGGAACTTCCCGCCCTTGACGCGCCAATTTGTAAAGCCTTACACCTTGGTACTTGAGGGCTGAAACCATCGGCGGAGTTTGAATAATTTCACCTGTAAATTCCCGAACCTTGTCACAAACCGCCTCAAACGTCACGGATTCAAAAGGTTTTTCTCCAATCACTTTGCCGTTCCTGTCGTGAGAATCCGTCTTGATCCCAAGCTCCATAATTCCGTCATAATCCTTATCACAGGCCGTCATTTCCATCGACCGCTTCGTGGCCTTGCCTAAAAGCAAAACAAGAACTCCGGTCGCAAGCGGGTCCAGTGTGCCGGCGTGCCCCACTTTGGGAATTTTAAAGCGGTTCCTCACAAAAGCGCAGACATCATGCGAGGTCCACCCGTTAGGTTTATCGACAATCAAAATACCATTCATGGCTAAATGGCTTGCGGGAGAAACCGGATTCATGAGAAATGATATTCCTTGCGGAGGCGGGTGAGAATCATTCGTTCAGCTTCCTGAAGGGTTCCGTGGATAACGCACCCGGAAGCTTTCTTGTGTCCCCCTCCGCTGAAAAAAGTGGCAATTTTATTCACATCATAATCCCCTTTAGAACGAAACGAAACCCGCACCTGATTGGGTTCGCGCATCTCACTCATAAAAAAAGCCACCTTGACCTCTTTTAAGTACTTGAGAAAATCAATGAAACCTTCGGTGTCTTCATAAGTCGCTCCGGAATGGACCAAATCTTCCCGTTTCATCCCGACCCAGGCCACCCGGCTCTTTGAAAAAGTCCTGACCCGGCCAAGCAAACGGCTGTAAAGATTGATTTTATTGAGGGAATACGTGGCATAAAGCTCGTCATTAATTTTTTCAATGTCAATCCCGGTGGCGATGAGTTCAGCGGCAATCTTGTGGCAATGGACCGTGGTGTTACTGTATTTGAAAGAACCGGTATCGGTGGAAAGAGCCACGTAAAGGTTTTTGGCATCTTCCTTGGTCAGCGGGATGCGGAAATACTTAAAAATATCAACCACCACTTCCCCGCAGGCTGCGGCCTCAGGACGGAGGTAGTTATAATGGCCGAAAAGCTCATTACTGATATGGTGATCGATATTGAAAATTTTTGTTTCCGGCGTGAGAAGCCTTTTGACTGTCCCGATCCGCTCAAGCGTCGGGCAATCCGTCACCACCAGGGCTTTAAAATAAGAAGCCGGTTTTTTTATTTGGCGGACCTCATGCCAGCTTTTGTCTGAAAGGCAGGAAAGCCGCTCGGGAAAAGCATCTTCACAAACTACGGTGGTTTTTTTTCCGAGCCGCTTTAAAAGCGATTCCATAGCAAGGATGCTTCCAATGGCATCCCCTTCAGGAGAAACGTGACAGGAAAGAAGAAAATGGTCGGATTGCTTTAAGGCTTTACAAAACGCTGCTAACTTTTTTTTGTCTAACAAGACTTGTTTCTCCTAAGGGGTTTCTTCTTTTTGGATAGTTTGAATGAGGCGGTCAATTTCAAGTCCCTGGTTAAGAGAATCGTCAAACTGAAAACTTAGCTTGGGGGTATACCGAAGTTTCAAGGTTGTGCCTATGGCCTTTTGTAAAAAACCGGTCGCATGTTCCAAAGCGGCCTGAGAATCCCGGCGTTTTTCCTTATCCCCCATGACACTGTAAAAAACAAGCGCGGATTTTAAATCCTGCGTCATATCCACGTGCGTCACGGTCACAAAGCCAAGCCGGGGATCTCTAATCCTTGTCAGAATCAACTGGCTGAGCTCCATCTGAACTAAGTGACCGACCCGGTCCGTGCGTTTGCCTTGCATTTTTAAAGTTTGGCGGCAATCTTGTCAAGCCGGAAGGATTCGATCACATCCCCTTCGCGAAGGTCATCAAAACCTTCAACGGCGACGCCGCATTCATAACCTTCCGCCACTTCGCGCACATCATCCTTAAAACGACGCAGCGACGCAAGCTTTCCTTCAAAAAGAACGATTTGATTGCGCAACACGCGGATCCGGTTCTGGCGGATGACTTTGCCCTTGACGACAATCGCGCCCCCGATCGTTCCAACCTTGGACGACTTGAATGTCTGGCGGATTTGAATCTTCCCTTCCACCACTTCCTGCCAGGTGGGCTCCAGAAGCCCCTCCAAAGCTTTTCGGATATCTTCCACCGCATCATAGATGATGCCGTAGTAACGCACATCCACGCCTTCTTTTTCGATCAAGCTTTGGGCGCTTGGGTCTTCTTTAACGTGAAATCCGATAATAATAGCGTCAGAAGCCGCCGCCAGCATAATGTCGGATTCATTAATCCCGCCTGCACCTCCGTGAATCACCCGGACCCGGCATTTTTCTGATGAAACTTTTTCAAGTGACTGGGCCAGGGCTTCCACAGAGCCCTGGACATCCGCCTTAAGGATAAGTTTAAGTTCCTTAAAATTCCCCTTGGAAATACGGTCATAAAGATTTTCAAGCGAAAGATGCTTGCTTCCGCCTTCCATTTCACGCTGCCGCGCCTCAAGCACCCTTTGCTCAGCAATCTTCCGGGCAGTTTTTTCATCATCCATCACCATAAATGTCGCTCCGGCTTCGGGCACTCCATTAAGACCGCTCACTTCAACCGCGTAAGAAGGCCGGGCCTCCCGGACATTTTTCCCCAAATCATTTTTAAGCGAGCGCACGTTCCCCCAAAAAGGACCGCAGAGAAGAGTATCCCCCAGCCTCAGGGTTCCCGTTTGCACAATTAAAGTGACCACAGGGCCGCTCCCTTTTGAAAGATGCCCTTCAATCACGCTCCCTTGAGCAGGGCAGTCAGGGTTGGCTTTTAATTCAAGGACTTCCGCTTCAAGAAGCAGCATCTCAAGCAGTTGGTCAATTCCCTGCCCCGTTTTGGCAGAAACCTTGACGCAAATGGTTTTCCCTCCCCATTCTTCAGGCATCAGATCCATTTTTTGAAGCCCTGTCATGACTTTCTGAGGATTCGCTGAAGGCAGGTCTGCTTTATTGATCGCAACTACAAGGGGGCACCCGGCTTCACGTGCGTGGTCCACTGCTTCAACGGTTTGGGGCATCACACCGTCGTCAGCCGCAACCACAAGCACAACCACGTCGGTCACATTCGCCCCTCGCGCCCGCATAGCGGTAAACGCCTCGTGACCGGGAGTATCCAGAAAAGTAACATGTCCTTTGTTTGGGATATCCACCCCATAAGCTCCGATATGCTGGGTAATAAAGCCTTTTTCTTTGCCGGCGACATTGGTTTTCCGGATGGCATCCAGCAAAGAAGTCTTTCCATGATCCACATGCCCCATCATCGTAACCACCGGCGGGCGGGGCTTGAGCTTGGTCGGATCTTCTGACGCGGCTTTCTTTTCCTTAAATATTTTTTCAGCTTCATCAGCTACCTTTTCGATCGACGCCCCCAGCTTTTCTGCAACCTTAAAACCGATTTCTTCATTCAAAAATTGATTCACATTTACGAAAACGCCGATCCCCATCAAGGCGCGAATTAAATCCGGAATTTTCAGGTTTAATTGACTGGCCAATTGACCGACGGTCACGGGGAACCGCACCGGAATGCCTCGCGCCTCAGCAGGTTCGGCTTCGACCGCAACGCTTGTCACCGGAGCTTTCACGATTTCAAGCTCAGGTGAAGAAAATGCTTCCTGTTTTTTCTCGGGTTTAACGGCTGATTTTTTTTCAATCTTTTTTTCCTGAACCGGTTTTTCTTTGACGGGAGTTTCTTTTTTCAGAACTTCCTGGGCAGAAGCTTGCTTGGGAGGGGCTGCCGTTTTAACCCTGGGTTGAGCTTTCAAGCGGGCAACCACGTCATCACCCACAAGGGCCATGTGATTTTTAACCTCACAGCCAAGCTCTTTAAGTTGACCGATCAGGTCCTTGCTTGCGACCCCAAGTTCTTTGGCTAATTCATGCACTCGCATTTTTAGAGGCCCCTTTGTCCGTTCCTTTATGAATAATCGCCCGGTGGGCGGAAGCAATAATTTTTTCCGCGGTTTTGATCCCAATACCGGGAATCTTGGAAAGGTCTTCGGGGCTTGCCTTCAAAAGATCCTTCACGGATTGGACACCCGCTTCTTTTAAAAGCGCTTCAGTCTTTTCACCCACCCCATCAAGATCTTTGAGGGGAATTTTTTGACTCATGCTTCTGACATCAAGGCGCCAGCCAAGAAGCTTTGAGGCCAAGCGGACATTTTGCCCTTTCTTCCCGATGGCCAGGGAAAGCTGATCATCCTGCACCAGGATTTCTGCGGACTGGTCTTTCCGGTTAAGTTTGATTTCGACAAGCTCCGCGGGCATCATGGCGTTTTTTAGATAAGTTTGAAGATCCTCACTGTATCGGACGATATCAATTTTTTCGTTGCCGAGCTCCCGGACAATATTTTTCACCCTCTGTCCCCTGACCCCCACACAAGAGCCCACACAATCGATCTTGTCATTGGTAGAAAAAACCGCAATTTTTGTTCTTGAGCCGGCTTCCCGTGCCACACCTTTAATCTGAACGATCCCGTCATGAATCTCCGGAACCTCAAGTTCAAAAAGCCGTTTGATAAGCCCTCCGTGAGCTCGCGATAAAATAATTTCGGGGCCGCGGGCCGTTCGTTTAATTTCAAGCACCAGCGAGCGGATAATATCGCCCTGACGGTATTCATCCATCGGAGACTGCTCCCGCTGGGGAAGAATGCCTTCGGTTTTTCCTAAATCCACCATCAATGCCTTTTTTTCAATGCGATGAACGGTGCCTGTAATAATATCCCCGATTTTATTATGGAAGTCGTTATAAATCGCTTCCCTTTCGGCTTCGCGGATCTTTTGAACAATGATTTGTTTTGCGGTTTGGGCGGCAATCCGGCCGAATTCCGTATCATAAATTTCTTTGCCCTGCCGAAGCAAGTGGATGTCGTAAGTACCTGGGTCAATTTGAACTTCGATATCTTCGCTTCCGGGGTAGGTTTTGCGGCAAGCTGAAAGGAGGGCCTGGCGAATGGCGTCAAGAAGCACTTCCTTACGAATGCCCTTTTCCTTCTCAATCGATTCAAGCGAAGCTAATAATTCACGACTCACGGTGCCGGGTCCCCTTCTGAAATTGAAATAAAAAAAGTGGGCTTTTTTGCCCACTTCTTTTCACGCTCCTGATTTCGCAAGTAGTATAGTCAGAAAACCTTAAACTGTCAAACCTTGCAGCATATCCAACATTCCTTTTAAATAAATTAATATATGATTATTTCATACCCACCACGGCCATCCATTGTGCCTCGGTGCCGTGTTGAGTAGGACTCCGCGATTCACAGTTTTTTTGCCTCGCGGAGTATACATTAATTTCCCTTAGGCTGGGTCAGGTCCTGACCCAAAACGGCTTTCATTTCCTTGGCCTGCCTGGCAATGGGTTCGGGCGGGTTGGCTCCCAGTATTTCATCCAGCTTCTTCCCGAGCTCTTTGTGACGGTCTTTGTCGCGCTCAAGGCGCTTCATGAGTTCATTAATTTCAGTGGCTGTTTCATGAAAGAAATCCCCTTCGCGAAGCTTAATGGGAGGCGGTATTTCTCCCTGACTGAGCCTTGCAAAAACCTTTCGGAAGCGGTAAACAGGGCCTGCGACGCGGTGCAAAAAAAAGATCCCAAAAGCCCCAATCATAAGGATGGTAAGAAAGAGGATGCACGACACACGCAAAATCAATTGATAACTTACACCCGAAAGAACTTCATAGGGGCTGATACGGCCAAAATAAAATCCTCCGCCGGAACTAGCAGTCCGAATGGTGTAATGAATCACAAAGTTGATCGCCAGCGACGAAATCATTAAAAGCCCAATCAGAATGAAAGTAAATTCACGCTGCATGGGTTTATGGATGAAGATATTTCGCGCGCGTCTTTTGTACGAAGGGCCTTCAAAAGCGTTGCTTGCGGACACTGCTTTTTCCTGATTCATGGTTTTTCTCCTGTTTTAAATCTCGTCATTTTTTAAATTTTATGTTTCCCCGCCAAAACGGATTTTGAATAAAAAAGATAGCGCGTGAACCAATCGTTTCACGAGCGTTTGGATCATTACGCCGACTTTGCCCCGCTGTTCTTCCGCAATCATGATGATATCCGGCAGAATAAATAAAGTGAGAAACGTGGAACTAAAAAGTCCCCCAATCACCGTTACAGCCAGAGGCGACCACAAATCACTGGATTGCCCCAACCCAATTGCCATCGGCAAAAAACCGCAGCCTGTTGAGGCGGTGGTCATGAGAATGGGCCGTAAACGGTCAAGCCCGGCCTGAATCAGGATTTCCCTTTGAGGCTTGCCTTGAGCTTTTAAATGATTCATGTGGTCCATCATGATAATAGCGGCATTCACGACATAACCTGCGAGCAAGATCATGCCGATAAAGACCGGCTGGCTTAAGGGCTTTCGCGTGATCGCAAGAGAAAGCCAGATCCCGATGCTCGCCATTGGAACGGAAATCATAATGAGAAGCGGCTGAAAATAGCTTTGAAACATGCAGGCAAGAACCATATAAACAAGGAATATCGTGAGAATCAGCGCGAGTTTTAACTGGGATTTTCCGGCAATCAGTTCTTCATAGCCCCCGCCAAAGCGCCAGTAATAATCATCGGGAAGTTTGACGTCTTTGAGAGTTTCTTTCGCTTCTTTTCCGAGTGATTCAAGAGGCCTCTTGGCATCGCCTTTGACAAAGACATAGCGGTATTTATCCTTGCGGTCAATCGTCTGTGGGCCGGTCGTGGGGTAAAAATTGGCAAATTCCCCTAACGGAATCTGGGTCCCAAGATCCGTTGCGACGTGAACAAATTTGAGATCATCAATTTTCTGGCGGTAGATCGCCTGAAGCCGCGTAATCGTCTCGATTTCCTCTCCCCGTGAGAGTTCATGAAACTTGGTCGGACGCATGCCGCGCACCTGGGCATGAATGGAATCGGCCACCGTCTGGACGTCCAGGCCGTACATCGCGGCGCGGCCCTTATCCACCACCAGGGCATACTCGGGCCTTTTCCTTAAATCCGTCATGACAAGATTGACAAGGCCCGGCACTTTTCCCATGCGGTTGGCAAATTCTTTTGCCTGTTTTTCAAGCTCATCATTTTCAAGGCCAAAAATATTGACAATCAGTTTTTTCTGTTCGCTGGCCCCCGCCCCTTCATCCACAATCAGACTGTACTCATCGTGGATTTGCTTAACCACCTCGTTGCCTTTTTCATCAATAAGCTTCATGATTTCGTCTTTAGAATACCCGCGTTTTGCCCGCGGTTTAAGCCGGACAAAAATCCGGACATCATCTTTGCGGATGGTCGAGGAAAACATTTCCACATCCTGGATGCGGCTTAAAATGCCCTCCACTTTTTTGACCCCTTCATCATTGGCTTCAAGTTTGGCACCTGCAAGGGGGAAAATAATAATCTGGAACTCGTTTTCTTCCAACGTGGTCGGCCAATCAATATCCCGTGACATAATCTTCCAGGTGGAAAAACCCAAGAGGAGAAGAAGCGCCAGGACCACAGGGTAACGCAGGGCCAGGTTCTTTTCCATCAAACGGCGGTAGCTGCGCTTGAGAAATCCTTCGTTGGAAGGATCGCTCGCCGTTGGGTTGACTTTAATTTTCCCCTTGCCCCACTGAATCAAAAGCATAGGCACAAGCATCAGGGCCACAAAAAATGAAACCACAAGCGAGATCGAGACCGTGAAAGCAAAGCCGGAATAGGCCTGCTGAATTTTCTTATCAATAAAAATCACGGGGAGAAACACAATGAGGGTTGAAATCAAGGAGGCCAGCAAAGGGAGCCAAACTTCTTCAGACCCTTCCTGAACCGCGCGAGCATCCGAATATCCTTTTTCAAGTTTAACAAATGTATTTTCCAGGATAACCACAGCGCTATCCACCATAATGCCGATCGCAAGGGCAAGGCCGCTTAAAGACATCACATTAAGGCTCACATGCATCATGTCCATGAAAAAGAAAGTAATGATCACCGAACACGGAATGGCGGTCGAAACAATCAGGGCAAGGATCCACTGCCTAAGCGCAAGGTAAATCATCAGAACAGTCAGGACCACTCCGATCAAAAGCGAATCCCGCACATCCGTAATGGCCCTGGAAATACTCTCGGCCCTGTCGGAGACAATAATAATGTTTAAGGATTCTTTGTGCTTGTCTTTAAAATCGTCAAGCGTTTCCCGGATCATTTTAACCACCGGAATCGTATTGGAAAGGCTTGTCTTTTTAACATAAACCGTAACGTTCTGCTCAAGGTTCAGCCGCGCCGCATCCTCGGCTTCCATATAAGCATCTTTGACCGTCCCAATCTCCTTCAAAGGAATAATCGAACCCTGCCGCGTGGCCTGAATACCGACATCTCCGATTTCCTCAACACTTTCAAAAGCCCCCATGCTGCGGATCGCAAATTCGTATTTTCCTTTTTCCACCGTTCCCGCAAGCAAATTGATATTGCTTTGGCCGATGATATCCATCACTTTTTCAATCGAGATGTTGTAGGCCACCATTTTATCGCGGTCGAGCTCGACAAGGATTTTGCGCTCCCGGCCTCCATAGACCTCAACACTTGCAACCCCGTCACTCCTTCCAAGTGCCGGCTTCAGCTCCACATTGACGAGGTCCCGGACTTCTTCAGGCGACAGGCTTTCAGAGGTCAACGCAAACACAAAAATAGCCGAGTCGGCATCGTTATAATTGGCAATAACAGGTTTTTCGATTTCTTTAGGAAGAAGGGGTTTGACGCGGGAAAATTTTTCGCGGATTTCAAGCGCTGCAAAGTTCATATTGGTCCCGGTCTCAAACTCCATCGTGACACGGGACTCGGCCTCACGGGATGTGGAATAAAGCGCCTTGAGGTGGGAAACCGTTGCGACCGCTTCCTCAATCGGTTTAGTGATACTTTTTTCGACATCCGGAGGCGGCAATCCACCGCGTGCCCGGACAATAATACTGATAATGCCCTGGCTTTGGCCCTGGTAAAGTTCGACGGGAAGCCGCGTTAAGGAAATAACGCCAAGCAGGATAAACCCCAGGAAAAGCATGACCACAAGAACCGGTCTTTTAATCGATACCGACGGTAATCCCATAGGACGTTTCCTTATAAACTTACGGTTTTTCCTCTTCCTCTTCACCGCTCCCAAAAAATTTCTCAGTAAGACGCATCACCACAATATAAAAACAGGGGATCACAACCAGGGTAAGCACGGTTGAGGACAAGGTCCCGCCCATCATGGCAACCGCCATCGGAGACCGGAGTTCGGCGCCTTCTCCCAACCCTAAAGCAAGGGGCACAAGCCCCATCACACTGGTTAAGGCACTCATGATAATCGGGCGGGTTCTGATTTTAGCCGACTCCAAAGCGGCTTCCTCAATGTCAAGTCCTTCTTCCCTTTTTTGATTAATGTATTCAATTAAGATAATGCCGTTATTGACGGCCGTTCCGGCAAGGAGCACCATCCCGAGAAGAGAAATCACATTGAGGGAATGGCCGCCAAAAAACAGGGCCAGCGAAACCCCGAAAAGGGCAAGCGGAACGGTGAGCATAATAATAATGGGCTGGGAAAAAGATTCAAACTGCGAGGCCATAATCATGTAGTTAAGAATCAGTGCCAAGACAAAGGCAAAGATCACCATCGCAAAATTTTCTTTCACTTCGCGCGCTTTTCCTGAAAGCGCCACGCGAAAATCTGCAGGCACTTGAAGAGCACCGAGCATTTTCTGAACCTGGGCGAACACATTTTTACTTTTGAAGTTTTTTTGGATTTCGCCTGAAATGGTAATCGTGCGTTCCTGGTCGGAACGTTTAATTTCACTGGGCCCGGCGCTTTTTTCAATCAAGGCCACTTCTTTCAAGGGAATCAGTGCATCCAGCACATGGGAATAAAGAAGCAGGTCATTTAAGTTATCCGTATTTTTTCGGTCCGCTTCACTAAGCCGGACGCGGATATCATATTCTTTCCCGCCCTCCCGGTACTGGGTTGCCACGACACCTTCCAGAGCCGCTTTGGCAATCAGTGAAATATCAAGCGCCGAAATACCGTAAAGCGCGGCCCTGCGTTTTTCAATCTCCAGTTTCGTTTCAGGCGAGGGCTCCCCCATATCATCCTGAACATTAAAAACGCCCTGAATCGCGCTCAGTTTATTTTTGACTTCATCCGTGAGTCTGGCCATTTGCGTATAGTCATATCCTTTAACAAGAACCAGAATGGGTTTTACACCGCCTTCAGCAAAAGCAAATTCACTTTCCTGCAGGACAAAATCAATCTGGGCATTTTCCACATCAATGGTTTTGATCTCCTCCAGCAAGAGCCGTACGGTATCGGCCGATTTACCTTTTCTTTTTTTATCAAGGTTGACAAGGATAAGGGCCTGGGAGGGGCGCAGCGTCTCCACTTTCACCTCGCCTCTTTCACTTTTTTCAGAACCAATGGTCACGGCCACATCTTTGACCACTTTGTGGCGGTTCAAAAGTTCTTCGATTCGACGGCACACCCGGTCTGTGATTTCAAGGCGCGTGCCGATCGGCAAAGTAACTTTGACCAAAAACTGACCCTGATCCACTTTCGGAAGGACTTCCGTTTCAAGAGCCGGAAAAATAAGGAAGGCAATCGAACAAATGCCAAAAGCAATGGCAAGAATAATCCCCGCAAAAGAGAGCTTCTTGGATACAGGGATATTGCCTAAAAGACCTTTTTCAAGAAACCCCATCCATTCCCAGGGTTTATAACCCGTGGACTTCACTTTTACATAAATGGATAAAAGCGGCACCAGGGTAAGCGGAACAATCGTGGAAATAATCTGGGAATAAATAATGGCCCAGGAAAGATCCTTAAAGATCTGGCCCGGAATGCCCGGGACAAACACAATCAACGGAAAAAAAACCGCCACGGTTGTCAGGTTTGAGGCCACGACCGGCCAGATCACTTCCGAGGTCCCCTGAATGGCTGCCGGAAAAGCTTCCTCACCGTTCTGACGCCTTCGGAAAATATTTTCCAAAACGACGATACTGGTGTCACTGATCATCCCGATCCCAAGCACAAGGCCGCCAATGGACATGGTGTTTAACGTGATCCCGCTTAAACTCATCAAAAAGAAAGTGCCCAGGACAGAGATCGGAACCGACATAATGATAATCACGGGAGGGCCTAGCGCCCGAAGAAAAATGAAAAGAACCAAAAATGCCAGGAATCCGCCGCTTTTAGCATCGCTCATCAGATTGTCAAGGGACTGACGGATAAAAACGGAATGATCATAAATGATTTTCACCTGTAAGCCGCGGGAAGCAATGTCGTCTTTTAAAGCCTCCAGCTCCTTGCGAAGAGCATCCACCACGCGGATGGTATTGCCATTGGCTTGTTTTTGAATGGAAAGCGCTATATTTTCCTTGCCGTTATAACGGGAAACACTGGTGCGCTCCGAAGTGCCGTCAATGACCGCGCCAATGTCTTTAATCAAAACAAGCCTTTTTTCAAGAAGCTGCCTGGCGACTTCTTCACGCAGGGTATCAATGGTGTCTCTTGGGCCCCGCGCCCCTTTTTCAAGAAAACTTGTTTCCTCAGAGCGCAGCTTTTTAACGGTATCCACGCCGGCCACGGAATAACTGATTTCATTGACGCTTTTGAACTCTCCTACCGTACGGATGAGGTATTCATAGAGTCCTTTTTTGATGCTGCCGGCGGGGTAAGACACATTGGCTTTTTCCAGGGATTCCACCACTTCAAGAAGCGACAAGTGGTTGGCTTGAAGCCTTGCCTGGTCAATGTCGACAAGGATTTCACGATCCAGGCCTCCGGAAATTGTGACGGAGGCCACGCCGTCGAGCTTTTCCAGATTTTCTTTGATGACTTTCTCCGCCAGGCGCTTCAGCTGCACAATCTTCAGATCCGAGCCTGTGACCGAAAGGATCATAATGGGGCGTGATAAGGGATCAAATTTTAAGACAACGGGGTCTCCGGATTCTTTAGGCAGTCGCTCTTTGATCAAATCAATTTTTTCACGGACCGCCAGGGCCGCAAAGTCAATATCCTGGCCCCAGTTAAAGGAGACATAAATCGTGCTGCGCCCTTCCCTTGAAACCGACTCGATGCGTTTAAGCCCGGCCACCGAGCCGATGGCTTCTTCAATGGGTTTGGTAATCAGGGTTTCAATTTCTTCAGGGGCGGCATTGGCGTAATCGGTGACAATCGTAACCTGCGGGAAGGTAATAGGGGGAAACAACTCCTGGGGAAGCCTCAAGAAGGCAATGACTCCCAGCAAAACAACGGCTAAGGTGACCATCACCGTAGTCACCTTTTTTCGGACCGCAAATTCAGGCAAATTCATGCGCTAAAGTTCTGCTTCCTGGGTCTCAAGAAGGCGTATCTTTTTGCCATCCTCCAATTTTTCAAATCCCGAGATGGCGACCGTTTCGCCTTCCGAAATACCTGCATCCACCTGGGCATAATCCGTCCGTTTGTAGCCAATGGTCACGGCTCTTTTTTCTGCGACGCCTTTCTCCGTATTCACCACGTAAACAAATTGCTCCCCTTCATTTCCCTGAAGGGCGTCGGTCGGAACCACCAGCGTATTTTTCTTACTATAAAGAAGGATCCTTACGCGGCAAAACATGCCGGGAAGCAGAAGCCTTTCCGGATTTTCCAGGCGGACTTTCACGGTCGCAGTCCGGCTGGTACCGGTCACGACAGGTGAAATATTTTCAATGACTCCTTCAAACGTTTTATCCGGGTAGGCGTCCACAAAAACACGCGCCTTCTGGCCCAGGGCAATTTTGTTGACATCGCGCTCCACAATCCCGAATTCGGCATAAACAAACTCTGTGGAAATATGGCTCCCAAGAAGCGTATTGGGCGTAATCGATTCCCCTTCTTCGACGCTCAGCTCCCCGATCATCCCGGCAGTCGGGGCATAAAGATTTGATTTTTCAAGCATGGATTCATTGGCTTTCATTTCAAGGCGTGCAGACTCGCCATCATATTTGACTTTATCCAGTTCCAGATTTACCTTATCTAATGTCGTCTTGGGGATAGCCCCCATTTTTAAGAGTTTTTCATGTTCTGAAACCTTATCCTGAATGATATGGACTTCAGTCTCTGCTTTTTTAAGTTCCGCCTGGGCGCGCTTCAAACGCAGCAGAATGTCATCCTGGCGCAAAGACATCAAAAGAGCCCCTTCCTCATAGCGCTCACCCTCCCGGTAATTAACGGAGCTGACCGTTCCAGGGACTTCGAAACTGAGTTTAAATTCAAGGCCGCCTTTAATGGTCCCCAGGGCATTCAAGGAATCTTCAAAGTTAAAACGCCCGATCTTAAAGCCTTTTACGGCCACAGGCCCTTCCTCTCCGGCCTGCTGTTCAGAGACCGCCTGGTCCAAAGAAATTTTAGATTTCGGCTTGAAAAAACAGCTTTTGGCAAAAAATAAAAAGATCAGAAGGACAACCCCTAGAAGAATTTTCCCACGATATTTTTTGAGAAAGGTCTGGGCCGGGACGGGCAGTTTTGAAATCAGGGGTTCAACCTTAGGTCCCATTTTGTCCAGAATTTTTTCTGATCCCTGTTCAAGGGAACGAAAAAACTTACCGCCTAAAAACGCCCTAAGGCGCGAGAGTGCGCCCGTAAATTTTCGCCCAAGGTTTTTTAATTTTTCAAGGAACCCTTTGGAAGGACGCGGTTGGATAGGCTCAGGGGGAGAACTATTTTCCATCTTTTTCCTCCATTGGCAGCAGCTCCCGCATGCCCACTGCGTGATTCATCTGGGCCTTGGCCGAGAAATAATCCTTCAGCGCCTTGTGAAGTTCGGCCTTTTCTCTGACAAGATCGATTTCAGCCTGAAGGTATTCGGAAATCTGAACTTCATTTTGGTCGAGGCGGTGTTTGGCAAGAAGCACTAATCGTTTGCGGTAATCCATCCGCTTGATGGTGGACTCAAGCTGGATCACTGATTTCTGATAATCAAAATAGGCCTGCTTCACATCGTGGATCACTTCTTTTTCCGAATTTTCAAGTTCCACAATTTGCTCCAGCTTCTCGACTTCGGCCTGCTTCGTATCGGCAAAGGCGTCAAGACCGTCCAAAAGACCGATACTGCCGCTATTGCGAGTAATCTGGGTACCGTTTCCTGATTGAAACTGAGAAACGGAAGGTGCTCTTTCGTCATTTTCAAAAGTATAATTGACTTTATTACCGCCGATATTCCAGGAAAACTCCACCATCAACCGGAATTCCTTTCTCAGTTTAGGGTCCCGCGTATCAACATCAAAGGCTTCCCCCAATCTACCAAATTCTAGCACAACATCGCCGTGAGGGAGGAGCTCGCCCCATCGGATCCTCTCCTCAAGCCGTGCCGACTGGAGTTTGGCCGACTGGACCTGAAGTTCAGAGCGGTGTTCGTAGGAAAGATCTACAAGGGAATCGAGGTTCGGGATAATAATTTTTTCTTTAAACCCGTAAGGCTGTTCCTGAGAGGCCCCTACCTTTTGGGATGGAGTTTCCTGTTCGGCACCCCGGGCCATAAGAGAACTGGCATCGTAAAACTCAACTACTTCCACGTCATCGTCGGTCCTTAAGTCGAGGAATTTCTGAAGATCCAACTCGGCCAGTTCAAGTTCCTGCTTGGCGGTCTGGTAATCATACTCGAGCTGGCTAAAAAGAGATTCCACGTTTAACTTTTCAATCTCAGAGATAATTTGCTCTTTGAATTTCTCCTCCGAAATTTCAACCAGCCGGCGCATACTTTCAACCGCCTGCCCCTGATCCTTAGTCACTTCAAGGGCGCGAAGGTACTCAAAATAGGCGAGCGAAACGTCCCGTACGACATTGGAAATCACCTGATCGTATTCGTTCTCAGCCGCCTGCAAACCTGAATTTTCCTGCAACAAAGTATTCCATAAAACGCCGCCCCTGAAAAACGGTTGCCGAAACGCAAACCGATAATTACGGGAATTGAAAAGGGAGGCGGAAAGGGTACCTATCCGATCCTGAAGTTCAAGATTGGCTTCCGGGAAAAGGGCCCGGACAGCAGCAATAATGCGGCGCCTTGCAAGAGAAATTCTTTCATGGGCTGCACGCACAGGCGTATGAACGAAGACGGCGCGGTCAATCAAATCCTGAAGGCTTTTTTTATCTTTCGTGACAAACTTTCTTCTTTCTTCGACAAGATTTTTACTAATCGATTTGCGGATATAAGCGCGGTCAAGGTAAGGCATTTGTTCACGCCGCTCGTCCCGCAAGGCTTTAACTTCCTCTCGAATGGACTTCTGCAGCAGGGGTTGATCGGAAATAGATTTTTGGGATACGACCGTAGGCGGAGAAACAGTCGTCGTCTCTTCAGCCGTGACATTTAAGGAAGTAAGCAACAAAAAAATTAAACTGATGAAAAAACTTCGTGCCAGGTTTTTCATTCGACCTAAATCCATTATGGCAATAGGGTCAAGTCCCCTCTTCTGCAAGCCATCGGGGACCTGTCTCTGATCGCAAGATATACTCAACACGGCACCGAAATCACAATTTATGGCCGTGTTGGGTATAGTGTTAGGTGCTCTTAGACTATCGGCCTTCATTTTACCGAACTTAATCTAATACAATATGTTGCAACTTTCAACGAATTAAACAAAAGACGGGGCTGTTACCAGTAGTAACACGGACTCCCGATGAAGGGGATTATAAAACGAATGCCTCAGGGCTCCATTAAAAAAAAGATTATCCCCTTCTTTTAAATCAACCGTCTTTCCTTCGACCGTCACCTGGAACCGCCCTACCAGTGTAGAGATAAAAAAAGGCAGCGGGTGTTTCAGGAGGGTCTCATCCAATTTTGTCTGGGCGTCGAAGATCAGTTTACCGCAGAAGAAATCCTTCGTGAAAGGCGTGAAAGAGACCACTTTGATCTTCCACCCCCGAAACTCCATCTGAAATGCCCCTTTTTGCGATCCCAAATAAAAAGAAGAGGGCCTTTCCCTTTCAGTCTGGCGGAAAAGATCAGCGACGGTCACGCCCAGGCCTTTTGAAATGGCAAGCAGGGTACGGATGGTCGGATTCCGGATGCGCCCTTTTTCAACCGCGTTAAGTGTCCCAGGGTCGAGGCCCCCTGCGCGGCGGCATAAATGGACACCGGTCAACCCTTTTTCCTGACGAAGGCGCCGGACGGTTTTGCCAAGATCCATTTTTTCGGACAAAGGGCCGTCTCCCTGCGTTTTCTGAAGTTCTTCGGCTAGGAGCGGGTAAAACGGTTCCCGCTTACGTGAGGGTTTTTTCATTTTCTTTTAACCTAACCTTGCCCAGGACAAAGCGAAGGTGTTCTTCTTCATTACGGAAAAACCAATGCAATTTGCCTTCGCTGCGGTCACGGTCAATATCATGCACCGCCGCAGAAAGCCTTACTTCCTTGCCGATAACAGGCTCGATCCCTAAATAATCCCATTGAATTTTGCCTTCAAGGCTGTACCCTGCCGAATCCACAATACCTTTGGCTTCGACCCTTCCTTCTTCAATGGGGTTTTCCCCTCCCTGAAACCAGGACCAGGCCTCGACTCCGTCATCTTCTTCCCGGGGGCGGAAGCCCAGCTGAAAATCCCCGTTGTCATGCCAGAATAAACCGTCTCCCTGCGGATCCAAAAAAATTTCAAGCAAATCATCCAACCAGATATTTTTTCCTGATTTTCTAACCACCACATCAGAATCCTTCACTTTGGCAAAAAAATAAAGCGCCCTTTCATCCCAGACAAATCGAACTTCCGCGCGCAGGTCATCACTGGCTTCAAATTGGCCGTGCTCTTTGGAGGAAAGGTCCAGCGTCATCATTTCGCTTTTAGACGGCCAATCCTTAAGAAAGCCGTCCACCTGAATGCCGCCGGATAGATACAACGCATGATACACCGGGGGATCCGGCCACGGAACTTCTTTGGTGCCGGCCTGAAAACCAACCTTAGTCATTGCATCATTGATCTCAGGAATCCGGCTCATGACCTGCCAGATAAGTTCCGAGCGGTAGTTTTCAATCATCAACAGCATTGCGCCCTGGTCAATTCCGATTACCTGATCGTCAAACCAATCTTTATCGAGATTAAAAGCGTCTGAAAAACCGTAGAGTCCCCAGAGTTTGTCACCCAATTTTTCATAGAAATGCCGCAGGCAGGCAATGGATTCCTTCGGAGTAAATACAATGGAACCCCCACAGGCCGTGGGGGCAAGGGTTCCGTCATGATCGGCCCAGCCCGGCGGAGCTCCGTAAGCGCGGTAACCAAACGGGCCGTCGGAAGCCGTAAGGCCCCAGGAGTCCGGACCGTAGCTTGTAAACTGAACCATCTCGCTGATGGCAAAAGCACGGTTGGCGAGCGTGGCGTTGACTGAATTATTGAAATAGTCGGCAAAGCCGTCATTTTTATCTCGGAAGTCAATCCAAATATGGGAATACTGGTGGGTGAAAAGAGGCGGCATCTGAATCAGCCGGTAGTTTCTGTAGCTTCCAACCGGCAGCGTTCTGGCTTTCCAGCTCGCGGCAGGAATGGGATGCGTCGGCGAACCAATCCCAAGCAGGTATAAAATCATGGATTCATCGTAGTGATCCCAACGGTAACGGCTAAAACCGTGTTCCGGGGACCAGGACATCGCCAGGGTGCTTCCCTTATTCATCATCCAGGGAAAATCAATCCGCTCGTAAATTTGTTTGGCCAACTTCTTCAAGTGCGGGTCATCAAAGTATTCGGCTGAAAATAAAGCGCCGGCCAGAAAAAGCACGGTATCAATCGGCGAGAGCTCGGAGTTCTTGACCCTCGCCCCCGTCTCCATATTCAAAAAGTGATAAAAAAATCCTTTTTCATGCGGGGCCTGATTCAGGAAAAAGTCGAGGGTTTGGCGGGTCATTTCATACGCCATAGCACGGCTCAGCCAGCCTCTTTCCACACCTACGGCATAAGCGGATAAAGCAAATCCTGTGGCCGCAATACTTGCCGGCCCAGTTAAAGCTCCTTTTCGAAAATTATGCGCGCGGTCCCTGACAAGGCCGGTTTTAAGATTCCTTTCTTCCACGAAGTAGTCAAAACTTTTTCGCGCAATGGTTTCAAGGAGTTCTTCGTCGGATAAGGCAGCGGCTGTTTGGCTGAAAGATAGCGAAGGATAAAAACACAAGAGGAAAAAAATCAGAGCCCATCCAACTATTCTCATCGGAATTGATATTGCCTGTTTGTCGTGTCAGACGCCGTATCTGTAATTATGTTTTATTTAGGATTGATTACGCCGACCGGAGTGACGCTTCTTTCGTGTGCTGTTCTGCCGCCAAACGGCTTAAAGCCGCAAGATAGCTGAAGCCAACGCGAACTTCGTTGCCTGGATGAAGTGTCAGTCCTAGTTGATTTAAAACAGTATCCAGTTTGTCATCCGGCACTTCCTTTAATAATACCAGTAATGGAATCGAAGCCATTAGCATTTTTTTCTCATCAAATCCGGCCGACCGTACTTTTTCATCCACATTAAGCTTTAAAGTGATCCCCTTACGGACGGTAAAGATCTCAGACCATGCTTTTGAATCAGATAGCGTTAAACCTAAAATCCTTGGAGAAGTCCTCGTGTGCAGCCCGTGCATAACCTTAAGCAGTTCCTTTTTATTCGACACAACATGCACATGATTTGAACCAAATCTTTTTTGCAAAGGTTGGGTCGTCAAACTTGCATCGGCTAAGGAAACTTTGCGGCGGATGAAAAAATGAGTCTTTTCATCAAAACGCTGACTTAAGGCAGAAATAAATTCGGCATTCCCCCTTAATTCTTCTTCTTTAAAATTCAGCAACAAAGAATCTCCTTGGGCTGTCTCTTTAATCCCTAATCGATCGGCTAAATCGAGTGAAAGAATTTGCTTTGTCTGCAGGATCCGCATACGGTTTGCAATCTCCGATTCTGCGGCAAAAGCTTTCCCAAAGCCGAAAATCTTTTCAAGCCGTCTTAGTTCTGATCGCGTGAAGATGCGAGAGGCATCCATAATTTTTTCCGTAATCCGCGCCACCTGGACTGCTGCCTTCCATTCCATATATGATTTATATGAAATTATACTATTATTTTTAATCTTGACAAGCGGTTTCGTTTCGGCTAAGCTTCTGCCCCATGAATCCCCAAAGCGGAAATTGGATAATGTATGTGACCCTTTTTCTGATAATCGTCTGGATTGTCTGGATATCAAAGAAGGGCCCGCGCCCGTAGTCGTAGAGTTAAAGGACTCCGAACTCTTAACTCTTAACTCAGCACTACTCCGCACCTCGGAGCGGGCAGGTTCCTGTGAACCTTGCACCGCAAACGTTCGAGATTCTTGACGCTCTCTGAAACGTCCAGTTTCGGAATGCCCTGCCGTGTCTGAAACACGAGTTTCAGACCGAATCTCGGAGCGGGAAGAAAGCTTCCCTTTTGGCAGGATACGACTTAAGCGGCTTGGCATAATATATGTAAAATAATGAAAAATAAATTTTGAAATATTCATTTTGACATTTTGGAAATCTTTTGATAAAGTTCGGGCAATCCCAAACGCATTCCAGAAGGATAACAGTATGAAAGATAACAAATTTGAAGCTAGGGAAGTTGCTGTATTGATTGAAGATCTTAAAGGCGAGTTTCGCTCAGTCTCAGAAGTAATTATTCCCCTTCGCGAAGATATGGCTGAGGTTAAAGAACGGTTAACTTCTCTTGAAGGTGAAATCCGGTCTTTAAAAGATGTGGTTCGAGTCGCCATTCCGGATCTTTCAAAACGAGTAGTTCGTCTTGAAGAAAAGGCTGGCTTTTGATTCTCTTTTTTCCGCACCTCGGCACGGCGGATAGGGTGTTCTTGATTCTTCTTTCGAATCACCGCATTTAATTGTGTAAGCCTCTCGGCCAAGATATTTTTTGCCGCCGGGAGAGTCATTCCTCTTTCTTCTATATGAAGCGCGATCCCCAGCATGGCAAGTTGATTGAGCGCTAAACCCTCTAAACTTTTCCAATCCTCTTCCGTCACCTTGATTGAGAGATCTGTGAACCGCTTTTTGATACGCTCGAGATCCTTTGCTTCAATAGGTCGATCGTTACGAATCTCGGAGCGACGAAACACTTCAGTCAAGAATCCACGGTCCACAGTTGATAGTAAGTCCTGACCCATTCGGTCTGTGGTCTGTAGTCTGTGGTCTATAGTTTCCTTTTTCCGCACCTCGTCCCTTGAACCTATCGGGTTCAAGGACTGTGGGTCGCGCAACCCCAATCCGGCTGCACGCACCTCTGACCTTAAAAACCTGGTTTTTGTATCCGGGAAAAGGCGCCTGACCTCGTTAACGGACTTACGAATACTCACTTGCTCTCCCCGAGGCCGGGCTTCCTCTTCCTGGCTTTGAAGAATAAACAAATAATCCGCCTTCAGCTGTTCCTTTCCTCCGGAAATATATTGAATATATTGAGGGAAAATCCTTTTCCATTCTGAAGCCGCAAGCCGCCTGTTTGCAGCTCCTAATTTCCGGGGCCAACCCTTCCCCGTCAAAAAAACCCGGAGTTCCTGCAGGAACTCCTCGTGCAGGCCGGCAAGAAGCAGGATCATAATAATCTTTTCCTGTTTATCAAACGGCAGCCACCCGCTATCCACGCTTTGAAGATTGTGGAGCGCCGCGACTTGCAAGCGGTAGGACTGAATAGCATCGTCATGACGGCCGACATTCTCCTGAAGATGCGCCAGCCGGCCGTAAAGATCCGCCAGTTCCGCATATTCCCCCCGGTCCGGGAGTTGTTTTAATTTTCGTTTCTTTTCCAATTTTTCGTTTAATGCTGAAGTCTCCAGCCGGAGTTTTTCAATTTCGGGAAAAATTTTCTTTTTCTGGATTTTTTCATCCAGGATATGCATTTCCGAAATCCTTGCGAGCAGCTGAGGGAGGCCCCATAACAGGATTTTTTGATCTATTTTCGGAAAATTTCCCTCCGCGTCCCGCATCTGTTTATAAATCGCAGCGGCCGGCGTTTGCTTTCGGATAAATTCCTGGTAAGCGTCAAGCCAGCGCTGGGCGCGGTCCAGATAAACCGCAAGCTCCCTAATCCCCGATGCCTCTCGTTCCAGAGAATCCAGAAAACGAAGAGGGAAATAAATCACGCTCCTGCGCCGGTCCAGATGATAAACACGCCCGCGCCGGACACGTGAATCGTAAAATAAGAGATGCGTCGGCATATCGAGTCCCAGGATCGTTGTGGATTTCACCAGGCGGGCGGCCCTTTGAACCATTTCAGGGTCAGGATCGTCTAAGCGATTGCCTCGCTCATGAAGATACCTAATCGCAAATTTAAGCATCTCGATCCTTCGCGCCTGAGCCAAATCTTCCTTGGCATCTATCACAATGGGAATATCATTCGAAGTATCACCGCGCTGCCATTTGTACGCCGGGCCGCGGAGGAAAACTTTATCGTAGTGCTGGACAATACTTTTGGCCCGAAAATGATGCGCAAACCCCACCGAAGCCGCAGACCTGACCTCGGCGCGGGCAGGTTTTTGTGAACCTTGCACCGCAAACGTTCGAGATTCTTGACGAATCTCGGCGCGGGTAGAAGACATGAACTTCTTCAAGAAGAGATTTATTTTTTCAGTGTCTTTGGGATGTGTTGTGAGGAGTTGCTTTTCATATTTTTTGAACCGTTCTCCAATCCATTTTTGATCAATCGGTAGGCCAAGCCTAATGAGTGAATGGTGAATCGCGTAAAGTTCTCCACCGTATCCAATGTCTCGATAACGTTGATCCTTCCCAAAATCAGCGGTGAACAGTTTCTGATAAATTTCGTGGACGCGTAACGCCTCTTTGAAAAATTCCCGGGCAAGCTCTGGTTTTTTCGTAAGCTTCGCAGAAAAATCTTCCAAATATTTAGGAAGCGGCGATTGGATTTTCTCTTCACCCTGCTGTCGAAATACGTCCAGGGTCTTAATAAGATATCGGATAAGCCCTAAGGCAATGACTTTTTCCCCTTTCCTGAGAAGGTGCTCGGGCGGCTTTGCACTTGAATAAAGCTCTCTCTCTTCTTTAAGCACGAGAGAAAGGTCTTCTTTCTCTTCGTCTTCCTTGCGTTTCCAATCTAAATTCTTCACGATCGTTTCATCGCGGCCCGCGTGCTGGGCTATTAATTCTCCGAGCCCTTCTTTATGATCTGCCCCTCTTGTCACAAGCGCCACATCTTCCGGCTTCTTAAGAGTCGCCGCAATAAGGCGCGACATTTGCTCATCTCGCTTTTGAGCCCACAAGCCGTAAGATTTTCGGTAAAGCTCCGCCCAATAGTCCAAAATCTCATCAATTTTTTCATCCCAGAGATCTTGCCTTTGCAGGGAACCGGAAAATTTTCTAGGCTTGGGAATTTGCGTGACAACCTCCTTAGCTTCTTCCTTAAAGAAAACAGCCGGAAGATGACGGATTCTTGAAAAACCCAGTTCGTCAAGATTTCGATCCTCTTCCGTAAAAACGCTGAGGTTCATTGGCAGGCCTTCGGGTAATTCAAAAGCATAAAGCCTGCCGATTGCAGAATGCTCGGTAAGGTCTTCGGGCAAAAGACTTTTTTCATGATGGATCACAATTTGTTTGCCAAGCTGTTTTCCGTACGTGGTCCATAGAAATCGATATTGCGCTTCAAAAAAGCCGGTTTTTGAGTCCAGTTTCCAAAGAAATCGATGCGGGAATGGCGCCCACTGATTTTTGTTGTAAGTCTGCTCTAAGGCATCAATGTATTGGTCAAAGACTTGCTGAATGCGCTGGCGCGCCTCTTTTACGGGAATTTTGGAAGCAGGGGGCATTTTTCCGTCCAATATTTGTAAGTAAAGCCGGTAGATTTTATCCATTTGATCCAAAATTTTAAGGGCATTGGCATAATCCTGTTTCCAACGCGTCGGATCGAACTCCTTGGGTCTTTGGGTATCCTGAACGATCGATTTTATGAGACGTACTTCAGGAGGAATGTCACGAGAAGGACGTCCCACAAAAACCCAATCAAAAAATACCTGCGGCAGAGAGCCTTGATATAAGTCTTTCCCGAAAATGTCAGACAAGGAATTTTTATTTTGGGGATTCAACGCCTGATAAAGCTCATAAGCAGCGATAAACTCAATATCCGTCTCCGGTCCTTCGATAAAAAAATGAACGGTTTTGCCTTCGCGAAGGAGCCAGTCTAACGTTTTTTGGAGATGCGCTTTGACCTGCTTAAAATCATCCTCATCGACATGCCGGACAAAGAAAAGCATAATTTTTCCCGTCTCTTTTTCCTCAGCCAGAACGATTCGATCCGATTGAAAAAGAAGGGTCCAAGAACCTGCGCCGGCGAGTTTCAGAAAATCCCTCCGGCTGAGAATATCTTCGGACGCTCCTTTTTTCAAAATCTCATTTCGCACCTCGGAACGTCCAGTTCCGAGGTTCTTGCCAGTGCGGGAAACAAAAGTTTCCCGCCGCACCTCGGAGCGGGCAGGTTCTTGTGAACCTTGCACCGCAAACATTCGAGATCCTTGACGCTCTCCGAAACGTCCAGTTTTGGAATGCTCTGCTGTGTCTGAAGCATAAGTTTCAGACCGGATCTCGGAGCGGAATCTGTCCCAAAGAGCTGTTTCTATCGTTTGCCGAACCCTTTCCTGATAGTCCGAATCCTGCTGTTTAAATGTTACGCCTTTGAGGTCAAAATATTTTTCCAAATCCCCGGATAATCCGCCGAAAGAACTTTCTATTCTTCGATCTCCCATCCGGACAACATAGGAGGAACGGCGCATAGACAACTGATTTATTTCCACCGCAAGGAAAGAATCCGGACCAAGCTTTAATTTTTCAAAAAGCAGACGGTTTAGCCGGGCCGAGATTTCCTTAAAATCCTTTTCATCACGATAGGGAATTTGCAAGGGGCTGAATCCGCCCAAGACACCTTGTTCATACAGCACGGGAAGTCCCGTCCAATTCTTTCCTTCTATATGAATTTGCGGCCCTTGATTCCAGCGAACGACCAGACGATCCCCTTTCGGGTCGTTCCATTCATAGGTCGTGGTATTTTCTGTTTCCGCGAGACTCCGCTGAAGCGGCTCGGAACCCGCGACAATTTCAATCACTTCCTTGTAACTTCTCTTCCAACCCTCAAGTTTGGATTTCAGCTCCGGCATTTCCGCAAGCGGCTTAAAATTGATTTCATGCGCCGCAAAATATTCTTTAACCTTTTCTTGAATCTTACGGTAATCTTCGGGCCTGGAAGGATCCAGAACCGAATTTTGAATATCCTCGGTAAGGTCTTTAACAAATTTCAGGGACGCCGGAGGAGAAAGCCTTAGGCGTTCTTCGCCGAAAATCTCAATCTCAAATTGGTTTTCTAAAGGAAAGTAAGTTCTGGGCGTCACGGCTTGCCGTTCGGGCTCTTTACTCAAGAAAGTCAGCCAAAGCTTTTTATCCGGCAAGGATCCTGTTTTTGACTGGATACCTTCAAGGGCGTCAAACCAGTCCTGGAAGTTGGAGTAAAGATAAAGATGAGAGGCATAAAGATGGACTTCATTGGCAAACTCCGCCGTCACCTTTTCAGGGCGGCCGGCCAAAAACTCCAGCATTTTTTGTGCGGTATCAAACCGGCCCAATAATGGGTCCTGCTCTTTCTTCCAACTGAGAATGTCAAACCGGGCCATTTCCAGCTTGTTATCCCAATAGGTCCTCGGATCCACGTAGGCGAGTGCGGTCATTGCATCAAGCAATAAAAGGTAGGGATGCTCGCGGATAAAGTGAGACGGAGGACGCTTCGGGTCCAGCAGCCGTTTTCGAAGCAATCTGTTCGTCAAGCGATCTACCCAGTCACGGGGTAATTCCGGCACCGGAGCAGGCGTAAAGAAAAAATGCCCGTTTTCCTTGGGCCACCTTTGTCCGGAAAATAAATATCCTTGTAATACCCACGAAGCAGCGTCAAAGATATGATCCTCGCCAAGAGGTTCTCCGGGATGCTCTTTCATATAGGCTAAAACACCTTTAAACTGATCCGCGGCCCTGGCAGTTGCCATTTCAGTCTCTTCCGGTTCCGGATAAAACAACCACCCTGCAGATCCCACGGCCGCGATCCCGCCAAAGATCCAAAGTACTCTCCGGCGATTGATTCCACGTCCTTTTTTCTTCGCCTCATCTTCCCCGCTGCGCACTTCGGAGCGGACTGGGGAAACATTTTTTAATGATCGAATGGCCGTTATATCTTCTTCCGTCACAATCGAGACACGCCAGTTATCCCAATCATCATGCTCCCAAATTTTGACCCCTGAAGCGATTTCGTTTTTCCACCGGTAAGGCTTTATTCCCGTCGGGACAGTCAACACCAGGTCGCCCGGCCGGATATGACCTTTCTCCACGGCGGTTTGATATAATTTTTCCTGGCGCATTTCGCCGTTTCTGTCCGGGCCTTTATCGATCCAAATCCTTTTCCCCTCCGGAGAGAGATCCAATTGCACTTTATAATAATCTTCAGGGTAAAGATGAACCTCCACAGAATCCTGCAGCCCAAGCTGATCGAGAATATTCTTTTTTACGAGGGCACCCGCGCTTTCGCTTTCTTTGTACGAAAGTGAAATCAAATGATAATTTTGGATCTGGCCAAACGCCTTGCTCTTAAGCATTGCCAGAAGAGTTCCGTCATAGTTTCCAGAGGCAGGATAAATCACGGTTGTAAATAGATCTGTGCGGATCCCCTTCTGCTGAAGCACATCCTGCAAAGCGGTCCTTACCTCAGCACGTTTAAAGCGAAGTTTTTCAATCAGAGCGGAAATATTTTCTTCATTTGACGTATTGATGATCAAATCAGCCATGGCCTTTCGATCCCGATACCGGCTCACGCGATACAAAGCGCTCTGGGCTCCCTCATAATGAACAAAATCACCATCCCGGTCTAAAACACGTTTAGCTCTCAAAGGAGGCGGGACCTGGAACATGGCCAAAAGATAGGTTGATTGGCCAATGCGGCGTAAAAGGAACTCACTATGAACCCCCGAGACAATCACAAGACTTGATTGTTTCGCGGCTTGCGTGAAATCCTGCCGAAACCGGGCTAAGTTCAAATGGTTTTCAATGAAATCACCCGGCGGGATGCGGAAAAAACCGGCGCTATCATGGGTATAGACTTTCTCGCCTTGCCGCTCCGTAAAACGAGGGATATAAATATCCGAGTCAATGACCTGAATTTTCTGAGCAGAAATTTGACCCATTCCCGTTTGTTGGATCACGTGAGCCAGGGTGCTGGTGCCCATACCACCGCCGCCAAGAAAACTCAAGACAACAGGCTGTTCGGAACTTGCTTGAACTTGAACCATCTGTTCAAGTCTTAGAATTCCCTGTTCCATGCCTTGGGCAAGCAGGTTGGCCGGGAGATTGCTGGATGAAGGCATCAGGGAACTAAATCCAAAAATACTTTTGATCTTGGCATTTGTCTCAACGGGTTTAAGCAAATCCAGAGTCATCATATGCAATGAACGGTCGCGAACAAAGTGAAGAGAGATCAAATAATCTGAAATTCCCAGGGCGGCAAATTCATCAAACACCGAATCGCCGATAGCAAGGCGGATCGCGGCGGCACGCCTAAGCTCTTCAACCACTTGCCCTGCGTCTGAAACGGATATTTTTCCATAATAAGGGATTTCAATTTCAGCCGGATTGCGCAGCTCCGAACGGCTAAAAACCTCAGTCAAGAGTCCACGGTCCACAGTCCACGGATTCTTTCTTTCCACCTGTGGACTGTCAGCTATTGACTGTGGACTGCTATTACGCGCCTCGGAGCGTGTGGAATTGATTTGGGCGAGTTTAGCAATCACAGCTGCTGTCCTTTGATTGATTTCTTCATTCGAAAACTTTTGAGATTTTTTGAGGGCGGCCGAAAAATCGAAGATCTCGGACAGAATGCGTTCGAAGCCGCGAATGAGATCCTGATATTCGCTTAATTTTTCTTTATCTTGCAAAACAAGGATTAACGCGGAAATGACCTGCGTTTCCAGAGAAATGATCTTATCCAAGACCTGGCCGGCAAGAACCCGAACCTTCGGATCTCTATCTTGCACCGAAAGATCACTTAAACTCTTGATTGCATCTTTGCCATCCAGCCCGATTTCCTCTAAAGCTACAATGACCTGAACGTGCAATGAATTTTGGAAGTGCGTTTTTGACAGAGCGCTCAAAGCAACTCTCTCCTTTTCCTTATAAGCACTCCACTGGCCTAATGTTTGAAGGGCCTTTTTCCGGTCGCTCGAGATAAAACTTTTCAACGCCATTGTCAAAGCAGCCACGGAATGCGTCCGCAACTCAGAACGCCAAGTTCTGAGTTTCTTGCCTGTGTCGGCCTCACGTGAGGCCGACCGCAACTCAGCCCTTGAACCGATCGGGTTCAAGGACGGAGTAGTCCTCAGCTCCGAACGAGCTGAGGGCAACTCCGAGCGTTTGTCAAAATGACGGAGAACGGAAGGAATGACATATTCAATGGGGCGGACAAATTTTTCAGGGCCTGTGATCCGTAAAAATTTTTCGCTTTGATTCCGGCCTTCGCCTATCCACTGGATTTTAAGAACTTCGTTCTTTTTACTGTGATAGGCGACCAATGCGCCTTTACCGGGGAAAATTTTGGCGTAAAGAATTCCTCCATAATTTTTTTTCTTCTTTTTTTGAGTCTCCTCTTTTTTGGACTGAACCACCTGGTAATGAGGTCTTCCCTGCCGGATGCTTTCCTGCCACTCCTTTTCCGAAAAAAAGATAATATCCGGGTCCTGGATTGAAATCATGAATTTGGGCATCCCCACAGCCTCAGGCTCCTCCACTTCGCCTTCAGCAATGGGGTATTGGCTGAGACCGATATAAAAGAGGTTGGGTGAAGCAAACCCCGGAATGTTTAGATCCTGATTTATAGAAATAGCTACGTCTTTTTGAATCTCGCCCGGTTTTAAGCTGGATGATTTTATCCCCTGAGGGGTTGCCGCAGCATTAGAATCCGGATTCCGTATTTCAAATTTTAAAACAATCCCCTTGTTAGAGAGGGCTTCATCATTCACCAGGCGCCAAAGCGGGCCGATACGGGATTGAAGCCGGTAGGCGGAACCAAAATGTACCCACGTTGCGATATCCTCCAGGGCAACGGTCATTTCCTCCAGACCTTTTTTCTCAGATGATAAATCCGATGCCCAGGAAGCAATCAGCGGCACAGGAAAAAGCACTGTTTGGATTCTATCGCTTTTCATAACTCTAAAAAGAAAGTCAAATCTTCTGTCAAAAACAAAACTCATTTCTCTTTTTCTATCCGTGGGTTCTTTGCTTCGGAGGATTACTTTTTTTTCAGGGATATGGAGTTCAATTTGGGATAAGCCGCTAAGATCGGACGGCATTTTTAATAAGAAATCACGGGCAAAATCTTTGCGCAAATGGGTCTGCGCGGAGTCATATTCCTCACGTTCCGTTTCTTGACCCACATGACGAATCTCAGAACGGTTTTGGCCTTGCCGGGCGCGGACAAAAATCGCAGCGGCCAGCAAATTCATTTTCTTTTCAAACGAAAGCTGCTGGTCATCAAGCTCGGTTACCAACAGCCGCACTTCTTCTTCCGGGTCGTTAAACAGGCTTTCCAATTCTTCAAGAAATTCATTCTCATTCTCGCGATTTTTCGCCATAAGCTGCCAAGCAGCTTGAATCGTTTTGGGATAATAGCGTCTGAGAATATCGTCCACAAAATCTTCCCATCCCAAGGGAAGTGAATTGAAATCAATTTCTTTCGCTTGCATCATGTCATCCAATGCCGTCAGGGTATGATGAAGAACGGGAGGGTGGTTAAAGGCGAGTTTTCGGAGAAGCGGAATAAGAAAGAGGAAAATCTCTCGCGTTTCAAACCATGCGGCCAGGTTTCGCGCTTTCTGCCTAAAATAACCCTGAAATCCTTTTCCAAAAATGACGAGGTGAATATAGTCTCTCAAAAAAATTACCTGGTCTTGGGTTAGCTTTTCCTTCTCCTTGAATTTTTCTATGTGCAGAATCAGCGCCTGGAGCGCGGATCGAACTCTTTCCTGTTCAGGAAGTATTTCCTGCTTGAGTTGATTCAAATACCTTAATATTTCTCCCGTACCGGCCCGCACCTCCGCCCTTGAAGTGGCCCACTTAGTAGTGGATAAAATTGATGTTTTATAATTTTTTAATTGATTAATATTAAATAATTGTGTAGCATGCTCCTCGATAAATAATTCATAAAAGAACGATTGAAAGCCAAACTTTAACCCAATGAATATCTTCTGGACTCCAAAAAGACTCGAGACCTTGTCCAAAACGTTACTGACTCTTTTCCAGGCCTTTCTGATCGCAGCGGTGATTGGTGGTACTTTAAGTAAAATTTCCTCGATTCCTCTCAAGATTCTTTTTATAATGGCGATTGTGGTATTATTCGCTGGAGGGCTTGTACTTTCAGATTGGCCCTCAAATAAAGGAGAGGAGGATTGAACCCATGTTTGGTCTGATAACAGCTTTAGTTCTGGTCGCAGTCTGTGTTCTGTGGATTGCCATAGAACAGTATCGCTTGAAGCACGGAAAGCATTAACCCCCCCCTTACGCCCTTCCCGATCTCTTTCTTGGCTGGTAAGCGGTTGAGGTCCTTCAGGTTTAAAATCAAGGCGTCGGTCGGAAATAGTGAAAATTTCATTGCGGTTTTTGGGATGACGGACAAAGTCTTTCCGGCCTTGTTCATCCTGAATCAATACTGACAACGAGTCACCCGAACGTGTCAGCTGAAACCCATGCTTTTGAGCCGCAGGGCTATTTCCAAATTCATCCTGGAATCGATTCAAGAAATTTTCCCCTGAATATTGACGGGCAAAATCAGAATAGGCATCCCTTGCGGCCGTCATGATCCAGGCATCGGTCCTCGGCCGGCTGATATGCGAAGCGCCAAAGGAAGCCAAAATGCGCGGGCCGTAAGTTTGGACATTGGAATGCAGGGTTAAAAAGTCAGCCTGCATTGTCATTATCCCCTGATAAGTTTTGTGATCCGTTAGTTCCGATAGATGCGGCGTAATTTCAACATAGGAAATGCCTTTTTCTTTAAACTGCGCGAGGAGGCCTCCGGAATGAAACCCTCCGGTAATGAGAACAGCTTTGAGGTTTTTTAATTCTTTCATTTTGGAAATAGTCTTTTGGAAGATCACTTCCTCACGTTCCCTTGCGGTGCGATAAAAAGCAAGCGCACGCTTGAAAAGCAAGTCCACAGCCGGCAGTCCTCGGTCCGCAGTCGTTGTTTTAAGAAATATTCTGTGATCTGCGGTCTGTGGACTAGCAGCTGAAACTTTAGGATTTAGAGCTTGCAGCCGCTGGATTAAAACGGACGGCTGGATTTGCTTAACTCTTCTTTTAACCTGTTTATAATCTTCACGCACTAATTCCAGTGAAAAAAGTTTTTTAAGGAGCAGGAGATCTTGGTAAAGAGAAAGGATTTCCCGTTCTTCTTTCTTAATCGCTAATTGGCGCAAAAGAAGATTTGTGAGCCGGTTCGTTTCGCCTAAAAGCTCTGCGGCCTCAAGTTCATTTTGTAAAATAGTTACGCCGGCCAACTGGCTAAAATAGGGATAGTGTTTAAAGGAGAATCCTTTGGGAGACATCTCGCGGTAAAGCCCCTCAAGAAAATGGCGCGGGGTTTCTTCTTTCCACCGACTCTGATTCTTTTCCTTTTGAAGCGGATCCAACCTGAGCACTCCTTGGATCAGGCGCATAGACACGCCGTGCCGCGCAAGCCAATGGTTGAGTTTCCGGATATCCTGCCGGGCTTTCTCAAGGTTTATCTTGTCTTCCAGTCCCTGCAGCTTAAAAAACCTTAAAAGCTGGGGCCACTCCCATTGATTGGCCGGATCGGTCAAATCAAGGTTAAGCATTTCACGGGCATAGGCGTGAAGAAATCCGAGGTGCCGGATCCATTCTGACTGAGTATTTTCGTAAAAAACCCAAAGTTTGAAAAACTCCTGCAGCTTTTTATTGAACCTGCGTGAACTTTCCGTGAGGATTTGAGCCTGAACATGCCTTAAAAAAGGCCCGCTAAGGGTTTTCTTTTCAATCACGGCTTGAAAAGTATCAAGGTTCTCGCGATAAAGATTTGGATCTTCCACTCCGTAGGCGGCAGAAAAGGGGACGGGTACAGAATTCCCGAAACGTACCTGTCCCCTTTTCTGTTCCCCAAGCCTTTCTTCGAGTAAAAATAATTCCGCCCCGCTAATCACGCCATCCTGGGTAAGAAGGTCCGCGGTTTTCTTTGCCCTTTCAGGATCTTTTAAAAATTGAACCTGCTTCGGATCAAATTTTTCAATTCCGCCTTCCAGAAATACGAGGTCCATTCCGTATTCTTGTTTCAAATGCTCAAGGATTTTTTTAGTGTTAACTTGAGCTTCATAATTAGCGTGGGCGTCTTGAATATGAATAATCGCGATTGGCTCGTGAGAACCGTCCCTAAAATCAGGGGCAAATCTTTCTTTAATGGTTCCCAGGGATTCCGGAATTTCGATTTGGTAGGCTAAAGGAGAAACGGCTATTTCATTTTTATGGATTGGCAGTTCAAGAATGGGCGCGGACCAAGCCAACGTGGTGAAGGTGAAACAAAATGCGACAAAAATCGCGATACCCTTCAACAAGGGGGTGATACGAGAAGATTTTGGGATTGACATGTAAGTGATTGTTCCAGAAAACCTTAAGCGATGAAGCTAGAAGGTACCCGATAAGAAACCGCAAATCAAGAAAGATCTTAAAATATTTTAAAAACTAATTAGCTATGTGCTCAAAATTAATATAACCTGCTAGATATGGCGTGCTTATGATAATATTAATTTGAGGATTTTATGATTGTCTATCGACTCCGATTTCTGGCGGCTGCCTGCTTTATAGGACTTATCTTATTCCCCCTCTGTGGGGAACAAACTCTGTTCTCTTCCCCGACAGATCCAACGGTTTTTTTAGGCAGCGGCAAAACGGATATCACTCCTGCGCAAGGAACGCCCCTCTCAGGTTACGGGAAAAGACACGGCAAGCCTTCCAAAGGGATTCACGATCCCCTTTTTTCCCGGGCTCTTTCACTGACCGGGGAAGGAAAGACATTCACTTTTATATCGGTGGATCTTGTCCTGGTGGATGCAAAACTCCGGGAACGGGTGATTGAAAAGCTTGAAGATCTGGGATTGCGCGAGGAGCAGGTGATTTTCTTTGCAACGCATACGCATTCAGGCGCGGGCGCGATTGGGGGACGCTTCTGGGAAAAGTTTATTATGGGAAAATTCCGTGAGGATGTCTTCGAGCATATCACAACCCAGATTGCCGAATCCGTAGCTCAGTCCATACACCATCAAGTTCCGGTCACGGCGGAGTACGGCGAAACCGATATCAGCGATCTTGTCGAAAACCGGATGGAGCGGAAATTGAATTACCCGGACAAGCTGCGGATCCTTCGGTTCAAAAATTCAAACAATGCGGTGACCGGAAGCCTTATTCTTATGGCCGCTCACCCGACCATTCTCCCTGCCGCCAATCTTCTTTTTTCTGCTGATTTTCCCGGGATCCTCATGCAGAAAATGGAGCGTCAGTATCCGGACTCCGTCACCCTCTTTGTCAACGGCGCGGCCGCAGATTTAAGGCCGCACATTCCAGGAGAAGGCGAAGACCGTTTTGAACGCATGGAAACCTACGGAAAGGCGTTAGGTGAAAAGATCGCTGAAATTTCATTTAATCCTATTTCTCTAAACGGTCCTTGGGAGAGAGCTTTGAAACAGGTCCAACTCCCAAAAGTCAACGTCCGGCAGGGATGGTTTCAAGTCCCTTCTCTTTTAGGCAATCGCATTTTTCCCCGCGAAACTTTTTTCCAAGGGTTCCGGTTAGGAAATCTCCTTTTCCTGGCCTTCCCAGGGGAAGTGGGATCCGAAATGGGTTATGAAATTGAAAGCCGAGCGGCTTCAAAAGGACTGACCCTATTTTTAATCGGCTTTGCCAATGACTATATCGGGTATGTCATTCCGAGGCGTTTCTACCTTAATCAAGATAATTACGAAGCGCGTGCAAGCTTTTACGGAAAAAAATTGGATTGGTTTTTTCACAAACAGGCGGATGATATCATCGGCCTCCTTTTAACCGAACAAGAAAAGCAGAAGTTTGAAAAACCCGGCATTCTTTTTTTTCATAAAAATCTGCCGGTTTTAAAACTCGGCGGAACTCCCTATCACAAAGGTTTTGAAGAAGGTCAGCTTCTTAAAAAACAGATCCACGCCGCAGTTCATGATATCTTCCGTTATTTTCGCAAAAAACTTCCCATTCCCCTTCTTAACCGTCCAATCATTAACACAAGCCTCGACCGTGCCTGGAAAAAAATGGAACCTTACGTTTCTTATGATGAGTATGAACAAATGCGCGGTCTCGCCGAAGGGGCGGAAGTATCTTTTAAAATCATCAAACGCCTCCACGCTATGCCTGAAGTTTATCCCACGTGGTGTGCCAATGGCGCTTTTTGGGGAAAGGCAACTGAAGACGGCCGTATGATCGCGATCCGCAATCTTGATTGGAACCGCGAAATGGGCATTCAGCGTTTTGCGGCGATTAAATTTTATGAAAATCCGGGCGGGCAAAGTTACGTCAATATCGGTTATTATGGGTTTACCGGGGTTCTTTCAGGCATCAACGAAAAAGGAATTTCGGTGGGGCAAATCGGCGCCACCTCCAAAGATGAAACCATGAAAGGCGTCCCAATGCCCTTTCTTTTAAAACGTGTTTTATCGGAAGCATCCGGTCTGGAAGATGCAGTTGAAATTTTCGAACGAAGTGACCGCACACGCGGCTACAATTACGTGATTGCAGATGCCACGGCGAAGCGTGCCATTGCGATTGAATCCACCTGGCACCACCTTGAAATTTTCCGGGACCAGGATCCTGACGAACTGGAAGTTTCATACGCTTTCCCGATTGAAAATGCTGTTTTTCGGGGCGATCCCGCGATCAATCCTTCGATCCGCAATTTACAGTGGGCTTCCAAAGGCAATCCCAAAAAACCAGGGATTGAACTTCCTGCAGGCAGTGCGTATGAAATCCGTTACAAGAAACAAGGGGCACTTATCAAAGAGTCCTTTGGCCGGATCACGCCTGAAACAGCCAAAACAATCGCGCGTGAAATCGCGCCAAAATCAAATATCCAAAGTGTGGTTTATGCTTTTCCTGACTTTTGGGTCGCCAATGCAACGGAAGACACACCGGCGGCGAAAACAGAATATGTTTACTTTAATTTCAATGACCTCGGCCAAGAGCCTTCATCCAGCACCCAAGGCCATTCCACTCGCAATGATTCAAATGTTTCTTAAAAGACCGGTAAGATTGACTTTGAAGATAAGGAAGGACCAGGATCCCTCCGTAATGGCCAAAGGGAAGGATTTTTAATTCGGGTTTGCCAAGCGCTTTCCACAACCTGAAAGATCTTTTAGCCCCCACCACGCGGTCAAAGGCCGCAACATAAACCTCTACTTTTCGTTTTGGCACATACGGGGCAAGATAAAAAGGATCGGTCACAATATTCCTCTGAAGCTGTGTCCTGATTTCTTCGCGCGACCAGCCATGCTGCTCGTGCACTTTTTTGACTAGTTTGGTGAGCGCTTTATCCGGGCAGGAAACAATCAGGTCGCCAAGCTGGCCTGCGGGCATGGAGAGAATGTGATAGTGGATCCTTGGGTCAACCGCCGCAAGGATTGAATGCAAAATGGCTCCGTAACTGATGCCGAATGCCCCGATCCGATTCGTGTCCACTTCGGGCTGGACCAGCAGCCAGTCAATGACCTGCCTCAAACGGATAATTGACGTCCTGATATGATCTTCAACCTGGTTCATATCACGGGTCTCATCCCAGTAAAGCCTTTTGCGGTGGACAAGCGCGGCAATGTAACCCCGTCCCGCATAATAGCGCGCAAAATGATCCACCACCATCGTGCCGCCGAGAATGGATGAAATCAAAATCGCAGGCCGCTTTTGTCCCGGCTTTATATTGCGCGGGATATAGTAATCGATACGCGTAAGGTAAAGAAGTTTGAGGTCATTGGCCTTCTTTTGATCTTTTTTTTCAATCTCTTCGACTTCCTTCTTTAAAATTTCGGGGTCTTTTCCAATCAGCTCAGCCGGCAGATACAAAGGAATCTCGTAGCGCTTCAGAATATAGCTTTTGTGCTCTTCTTCCCGGACGACCTTCCCGGCAAGATCTCCGGCAGGATAGTCATAGTAGGTTTTGTAAATTTCTGGAAGCGGCATCACCGGAAGCACATTTTTGCGGGGCAGCGGCTTCCAAACCGCGCAGCCGGAAAGCAGCGTCAAAGATAAGAACAGGCATAGAAATCTATTCAACATAAATGGGATTTGCATAAATCCAGAGTTTTTTTCCCGCATAAACTTCCGCATGATAATTTCCGTCTTTTTCGATTTTCCCATCAAGCTTATTTCCGTCCGCTTCTTTTAAAAGCTCACCGTTCCGGTAAAGTTCGATCCGGGCTTCTCTCGGAAGCGTCACCGATAATGCGGCCGGCGTTTCAAGTTTAACATGCTCCCCCGGACCGTAAACCGCTTGTTCCGTCTTAATGATGAAAGAAAAATCTTTGGCAGAACCAACCGCTTCAAGCGCCACAAAGCTTCTTCCCTCCCCCAGCGCTTTAAGGATTGCCTTTTCGTCTAACGACTTAGCATAAACATAAGTCGTCACGGACTTCAAATAAAGAAGAAAATTTTCAGGGGCCCACCCGGCTAATTTCAACTTAAGATGGGCATTGGTACCGCCAAATGCCGTGACCGGCCTTGATCTTAACTCGCCGTGCCAAACTTTTAAGGATTCCTTGGGAACTTTGGCGGTGCGGCTTAGGAATGCGTTAGGCGAAAGAAAAATTGCTTTTAGTACGATCTTGATTTTATTGCCGCGGTAAAAATCATCCGCAAAATTATAAACCTCCATTCCGTCCCAATCCTGAACCTGCCAATGGGTCCAGGGTTTCTTTTTTCCCGTAGGATGAGCCAGCACGGCATAGCCCCCCTGGCCGTGAATCCAATTGATTAAGTTCTCGGAGGTGCGGTCGCCCGGCGTCAGCTCATGAACACCCAAAGCAATCAAATGGCCGTCCACGGTCGAGATTTCATTGCCAAAAATAAGCAGCGGTGAGGAAAAGTCACCTGCCTTTTTGTAGTGGTGCATACCTTCAAGCGTGTTGTGGTCCGTCACGACCACAAAATCAAGGCCGGCCTTCCGGGCGGTTTTACGGATAAAATCAAGCGAGGCCTGGGAGTCGTGGGAATAAACAGAATGGACATGAAACACACCGCGGTAAAGCTCAAGGGTTTCATCGGCAAAAGCCAAACCCGTTCGTAAAAAGATGAGGCTGACAATTAAAAATAAAATGATCTTTTTCTTGGCACCCATAGGATAAATCCTCAATTAAAGATTACACGACGCTTATCCGAAATAAGCTTTTTTCTTGATAAGAGCCACCAGCTCTGCGAGGTGGCTTTGGTGGGATCCTTTTTCAACAATGGCGGGCTTTCCGATCCGGCGGATTTCGCTAATCTCTTCACCTGAAATAGCGTCAAAAAAAATAATCACGGGGATTTTCAATTTTTTATCTACCATTTCCCGGTAAACCTCCCGGCCGTCTTTAACAGGCATCTTAATGTCGAGGATGACAACATCAGGTTTCGCCTCCCTCATCTTTTGAAGCCCTTTTTCGCCATTCGAAGCATAATCCACCTGGAAGGAGGGATGAACCCTCCGTTCAAGAAACTCCCGGATCATATTCCCTATCTCGGGCTCGTTATCCACCACAAGAAGATGAAGTTTTTCAGGGAGGGGCAAATACTCAACAAGCTCCCTTTGAAATTCGGTAAAGGAGCCTCTTTCTTCAAATAACGCGTTAAAGAGGTCTTTGGGCAGAGCATTAACTGTCTTTCCAATCTGGAAAACACGAAAGCCAGACTGGCTTGCGTGAAAAGCACGGAGCTTTTGAATTAAGGCGGGTGAAAGTAGTCCGGGGTTTGCGAAAAAAATGTCCTGATAGTTCTTATCGAGCCCTAAGAATACCTCCCGGGCTTCGTAAATTTTTAGAATTGTTACGGCCGTATCTTCAAAAAATTCTTCAAGAAAAGAAAACCAGGGGCTGGTCTTTTTGTCAAGAACAAGCAGCCGGCGTTCCATAAAAATTTAGCGCTGGGAAGGCCGGTAAAAGCGGCGGACAATTTTTAAAAGGCATTTCCGGCCTAGAAACCGGTGGGCCTGGCTGAAAAGCCAATTGCCCAATCCGTAGACCGCACTCGGCCGGTCTGAGTGCTCAAAAACGCGTAATCCAAACTGAACCACCTCCCTGGGTCCGGCCGAGAAAAAAACTCGCTTGTGGTGAATGCCGGCCTTCTGGTGGAATTCGGTTTTGGTGTTTCCCGGGCAAAGACACAGCACGCGGATATTCCGCCGGCGGTATTCGGCCCAAAGGGCTTCTGTAAAATGGAGCACAAAAGCTTTGGTAGCGCTGTAAAGCGTGAGAAAGGGGAGCGGCTGAAAAGCCGCGGTTGAAGCCACATTGATAATCCCTCCCCGGCCCTTGACCAGCATATCGGGAAGCAAAAGATGCGTCAGTGCCACGAGGGAATTAATATTCACAAGAAGCATTTCATTGTCTTTTTCAGCGCTCACGTCCTCAAAATGGCCGGCCCGGCCAAAGCCCGCATTATTGATTAAGAGGTCCACGGAAACTCGAGCCTTTTGCAACTGCTCAAACAACCGGTGCGGAGCTTCCTGAAAACTTAAATCCACTTCAAAAATGCGGGTTTGAATGCCGTGAATTTTCGTAAGCTCAGCGCCAAGCGCCTCAAGCCGGTCTTTTGACCGGGCCGCCAAAATTAAATGGACCCCCTTGCTTGCAAGCTCCCGTGCAAAAGCTTCCCCGATTCCAGAAGACGCTCCTGTCACAAGCGCGGTCATGCCTTTTAAATTGATCGAAGCGCGGCTCATTTTAAACCAGCATTCTTCCTTCAAAAGCACGCGAAAGCGTTGCCTGATCCATAAATTCAACCAGGCTTCCCACGGGAATACCCCGCGCAAGTCGCGTGACTTTGACTTTAAAGGGTTTAAGGGCCCGGGCAAGATACAGGGCGGTTGTTTCTCCATCCGTATTGGGGTTTGTGCCCAGAATCACTTCGCGCACTTTTCCTCCCTTAATACGTTCAAGAAGGCCGTGGATCTGAAGTTCATTCGGGCCAATGCCCTCAAGCGCAGAAAGCGCTCCAAGCAAAACGTGATAAACCCCCACGAAGCTTCCGGTCTTTTCAATCGCAATGACATCCTTGGGGTCTTCCACCACGCAGATAAGGCCGCGATCGCGGCCGGGATCTGAACAAATATAGCAAATTTTCTGGTCGGAGAAATTGTGGCAGGTTTCGCAAAAAAGGGTTTTTTCTTTAACTGCGTTTAAAAGCGCGGCAAGCGCTGTGACTTCTTCCCGCTTTGTTTTAAGAAGGTAGAAAACAATGCGTTCCGCCGAACGCCTTCCGATCCCGGGCAGACGGGTCAGGGCCTCGATAAGTTGGGACATCCAGTCGGAATAACCCTTCATTCTTTGCGGATAATTTTGGCGCCATCAAAAATATTCATGGCTTCCTGAATGATATCTGGCAGTTTGGAATCTTCTTCTTCGGAAGGCAGATTTTTTTCGGACACTTGGGCCTGCGGGACCCGGCTAATGACAAATTGAACGCGGACCTTTTTCCCGCTCACGACTTCAAAGGCCTCTTCGACAAGGCGCCGGTTGGAATCCTTTTCAAGGGTTTCCTTATGAAACTGAAATTCTGCCGGCAGGCCTAAGGTGACAATACTATCCTCAATTTCAACGGGCTCGGATTCCGAGAGAAAAATGCCGGTGGACATGCGTTTAGTTTTGACATAATCCACCACACGCGGCCAAAAGCTTTCCGCTTCATCCAGAGTGGCAATGGCTGAGGCTGAAGGAGCGGCTGTGGTATTGGGAGGGGTAGCTTGTACCTCGCGCTCCCGAATGGAGTTTTGAGGCTTTTGCTCGACTTTGGGCCCTCCCTCAAAAGAGTATTTCTGAGGTGCCCTCAGCTCGTTCGGAGCTGAGGACTCCTCAGGTATTGAACCCGATCGGTTCAATGGCTGAGGCACTGGATTTGGCTTGGGCTTTTGCGATTGATGAGAAGCCTCAGGCCTCATTTCTTCTACAGCCTTTAATCCTTCCAAATGGAGCAATTTCAAAAGCGTTGTCTCGACGAGAAGTTTGGGCGGGGCAAGGTTTCGCCTGAGCTGCGTCTGCAGGTTCTGCAGTAAACTTAAGCCCAGCAAAAGCTCTCCACGGGAAAAATCATCTTTTCTTTTTTTAAGCTCCGCAAGGGCCTCCTCGCTCATTTCAATAAAGGCTTCAGCACTCTCCGCGCATTGCAATAGCAGAAGATGCCGGAAGATTTCAAAAAGGCCTTTGGCAAACTGGACAAGGTCGCCTCCCTGATCATAGAAATCACAAACAATAGAGAAAATTTTTTTCGCGTCTTTCTGAGTGATCGCGGCCAGGACTTCAAAATAAATCTTTTCGGGAGCAAGTCCCAGCATGAAAAGCACGTCTTCTTCCCTGATTTTATCCTGGCTAAAAGTGGCAAGCTGGTCGAGAAGGCTTTCAGCATCCCGAAGCGCTCCTTCACTTGCCTTGGCAATCAGGTAAAGGACGTTTTTTTCGTACTTGATTTTTTCTTCCTTGGTAATGGTTTCAAGCTTTTTCGCCATTTCGCTAACCGAAATCCGCTTGAAGTTAAAACGCTGGCAGCGGGAAAGAATCGTGAGCGGCACTTTGTGAGACTCGGTCGTAGCAAAAATAAATTTCACATGATCCGGCGGCTCCTCAAGTGTTTTCAGCAACGCATTGAAGGCTTCGGTGGTAAGCATGTGAACTTCGTCAATAATATAAATTTTATAGCGGCCGTGGGCGGGTTTAAACTTGACGGTTTCCCGAAGGTTCCTGATTTCGTCGATCCCGCGGTTAGAAGCACCGTCAATTTCAAGCACATCCAGGGAATTTCCTTGAGTAATTTCCACACAAGCCGTGCACTTGCCGCAAGGGGTTTCGGTTGGCCCTTTGGCGCAGTTTAGCGACTTGGCCAGAATTCTTGCCGTGGAAGTTTTTCCGACGCCGCGCGGCCCGGAAAAAAGGAAACTCTGCGAAATTCTTTCTTTGTGAATGGCATTCTTGAGCGTAGTTGTGATCACATCCTGCCCGATCACATCCTCAAAACTCTGCGGCCTGAATTTCCGTGCGAAAATTTGGTAGCTCATAATTTGGGGAAGCCTATGATGCGCGATCTCTTTATATTAATCAAGCAATTCCTCATTTAGAAAAAGAACCTACGGCGGTCGTCGTAGACGGACTTCCTTAGTCCGTCACGACGCCGTCATTTTTCATAAGAAAAATGGCGGAGAGGGGGGGATTCGAACCCCCGAGACCCTTGCGAGCCTAACGGTTTTCGAGACCGCCGCATTCGACCACTCTGCCACCTCTCCTGAATTCAATACGCCCTATCGGAGGGCATAAAATTACCTGGTTTTTCCGCCATACAGCATGGCGGACAAGCAAGATCACCGCATTCCCTGCCCGCCAATCAGTTTGGCGGGGACCGCTCTGCCACCTCTCCTTAAAAGGAGACATGCTACAGGCTGTAAGCTGCAGGCTGCAAGTTAAAAAAGGGAACAGGTCAAAGTTTTGACCTGTCCCCTTTTTTAACGCTTGATCCTTGAAACTAAAACGGAAGGATATTCTTACGAACAGCCCATGCTATTGCCGCAGTTCATGCATTTGTAGCAGGAACCGCTTCGAACCGTCACATGTCCGCATTGATTGCAGAAGGGCGCATCCCCCATCATGTGGGAAAGATGTTCGTCAAGGGCATCGGCCTGGACGGCCGCAAAACCTGTTTCTTCAGAAAACGTTTCGGTTTTCAGAAGGCTTTCCGCGTGCGCGCCGTTTGTTTTGGATTTGCTATTCACTCCATTGTTTCCCGGTTCGGGAGCGCTTGTGTTTTCGTCCGCTTCTTTTTTTGCAATCTGAAGGCTTGAAAGATCGGGCTGCACCTGGACAAAATCCGTCCGTCCAAGATACTCCATGCCAAGCACGCGGAAGATATAATCCACAATGGAAGTAGCAAACTTGATATTGGGATGATCCACAGACCCTTGCGGCTCAAACCGCGTGAAGGTAAACACATTCACAAATTCCTCAAGCGGAACGCCGTACTGAAGACCCAAAGAAACCGCGATGGCGAAACAATTCATAATGGACCGGAACGCGGCGCCTTCTTTATGAATATCCACAAAGATTTCACCCAGCCCATGGTCGTCGTATTCTCCCGTGCGCAGGTACACCTTTTGCCCGCCCACACGGCCTTCGAGTGTAAATCCCCCGCGTTTTTTGGGAAGCCGGCGGCGGCGAAGAGCCGGCGAGGAAGCTTGAGAAGAACTTTCTTTTGTTTTCGCTTCCTTGGGATCACCTTCGTCAGAGGATTTTGATTTGGTGTTCAAAGGCTGGGAAAGTTTGGAGCCGTCCCGGTAAAGGGCAGTGGCCTTTAGCCCAAGCTTCCAGGATTCGACATAAATTTTTTCGATTTCCTCAACCGTGGCTTCATGGGGAAGATTCACGGTCTTTGAAATCGCGCCTGATATAAAAGGCTGGGCCGCGGCCATCATGCGGATGTGGGACATCGGGGCCAGGAACCTCTGCCCGGACTGGCCGCATTTATTCGCACAGTCAAAAATAGCAAGATGCTCGGGCTTCAAATGCGGGGCGCCTTCAATGGTCATCATCCCGCAAACCACTTTATTGGCTTCCTCAATTTCCGCGCGGGAAAACCCAAGCGATTCAAGAAGATTAAAATGAGGGTTATGGTAATCCTCCGCCTTCACCCCAAGCCGCTTAAGGGTTTCTTCCCCAAGGGTCCAGCGTGTAAAGGCAAAAGACAAATCAAAAATCGAAGGCAAAAGGGCTTCGATCCTTTGAAGATCGGGATCATTAAGCCCTTTGGCTTTCAAAGTTTCGTGATTAACCCAAGGGGTTCCATGAAGCCGCGAAGTGCCCTGGACATATTCCACCATATCCTGAATTTCGGCTTCAGAATACCTGAGATTGCGCAACGCGACGGTCACGGATTGATTGATGATCTTAAAATAACCTCCCCCGGCAAGTTTCTTGAATTTCACAAGGGCAAAATCAGGTTCAATCCCCGTGGTGTCGCAATCCATTAGAAGTCCAATCGTGCCGGTCGGTGCGATCACCGAAGCCTGGGCGTTACGGTAACCAAACCGCTTCCCCACTTCAAGGGCTTCATCCCAATCATCCTTGGCAGCCTGCAATAAATCAGAAGGGCAATAGTCTTCCGGAATTTGATACGCGGCATCGCGGTGCATCCCCATGACGTTCAGCATAGCTTCTCTGTTTTTTGCATAGCCGGGAAAGGGTCCTTTGGCCGCTGCAATTTCTGCAGACGTTTTATAGGCATGGCCGGTCAGAATCGCGGTAAGTGACCCGCAAATCGCTAACGCTTCAGGCGTATCATAGGGAATACCCTTCACCATCAGAAGGGTTCCGAGATTGGCGTACCCAAGTCCGAGAGGCCGGTAATCGTGGCTGTTTTTTCCGATTCTTTCCGTTGGGTACGAAGCAAAATCCACAATGATTTCCATTGCCGTCGTATAAATACGGATCGTCTGGCGGTAGCCATCAATATCAAAAGTACCGTCGGGGCGCAAAAACTTCATTAAATTAATAGAGGCCAGGTTGCAGGCCGTATCATCCAGAAACATGTATTCCGAGCACGGGTTGGAGGCATTGATCCTGCCGGAATTGGGGCAGGTGTGCCAACGGTTAATCGTGGAGTCAAATTGAACCCCGGGATCCGCACAGACCCAAGCCGCGCTTGCAATCTGATCCATCAGGTCTTTGGCTTTATAAGTCTCGCAAATCTCGCCCGTTGTCCTCATGCGGGTATGCCAATCCGCATTATTTAAGCAGGCTTCCATAAAATCATCCGTGATACGCACGGAATTGTTGGAATTTTGTCCGGCTACCGTTTTGTAAGCTTCTCCATTAAAATCAGACGGGTAACCCGCATCAATCAAAACCTTAACTTTTCTTTCTTCCCGGACCTTCCAATTAATAAAATCCGCAATTTCCGGGTGATCCATATCAAGGCAGACCATTTTGGCGGCCCGCCGCGTGGTCCCGCCCGACTTGGTGGCTCCTGCCCCGCGATCCAAAACCTCAAGAAAGGACATGAGCCCGGAAGAAGTGCCTCCTCCGGAAAGTTTTTCCTGACGGCCGCGAAGCTTCGAAAAATTGGTCCCGGTTCCGGACCCGTATTTAAAAAGACGGGCTTCGGCTTTGACCAAATCAAAGATAGACATCAAATCATCCCCCACGGATTGAATAAAGCAGGCCGAACACTGCGGATGCGAATAAGCATCCGTCGTTTGCTTGATCGTATCCGTCGCCGCATCCCAATGCCAATTGCCGCCGCTGCTTGAAATACCGTATTCATGGTAAAGCCCGCAGTTAAACCAAACCGGAGAATTAAAAACACATTTCTGGGTAATCAATAAATGCAAAAGTTCATCTTCAAAGACCTGGGCTTCTTCTTCGGAGCGGAAATAATTTCCGAATTGTTCCCCTGCCGTACGAATGCTATGGGCAATGCGGTAAACCACTTGCCGCGCGCTTGTTTCATGCCCCGTGCCCGGAACACCCGCTTTACGGAAATATTTGGAAACAATGATATCTGTCGCAAGCTGGCTCCAGTCTTTCGGAACTTCGATATTCTCCATGCGGAAGACCACAGAGCCATCCGGATTGTTAATCATGGAGGAACGCTTGGCATACTCAATTTCATCCAGAGGGTTAACCCCCGCGCGCGTAAATCGTCTCTCAATCGGAATCCCTTCCTTAAAGCCCGCCTCCTCCATTTCTTTTATCGCTCCCTTTGTTCCATCCTTTTTCGCGGTTTTAACGCTCATTTTGGGATCTCCTCTTGAGTTAAAACTTTTTAAACTCTCTTAATGTCTTTATTAAAATGTTACCATATATTGCGTTTTAAAACTTAACTACATACCATATATAGTGATGATAGCCAGTGTTACGTCCTGCATGATTTTTCACTTTAGTTATTTTTTTGCGAAAATTTTACGCTTGGAAGTGCGGTTACAGACTGGTTGTTGATCAAAGGATGTTAGCTCGGCTTGCATTTTCGGGTTCAAAGTTTTTCCCCCAGCGAGCTTGATTGCCTGAATCTTTAATCACGACTTGAACTGAAATTTTTCAAAGAAAAAATCAACTGAAAGTGATGCGCATTTTAACAAAGTTTCTTTCACTGTCAAACAAAAAAAGAAAAAATTTTATTTCCCAATACAAAATTCAGAAAAAATCACGTCTAACAACTCCTCGGAGTAAATTTCACCGATGAGTTCGCGCAATGCATCAAGCGCAATCTTAAGATCCGCGATCACAAATTCAAGGGATTGTTTCGCGCAAAAGGCATTTTCCGAACGAAGCAATGCCGTTTGCGCAGCTTCCAAGGCATTCTTATGCCGCAGCCGCGTAATTTGTTCCCCCTCTTGTCCAGAGCTTTCCCGCAGAATAAGATCCGCTATTTTTTCTTCCAGATAACTTAAACCTTCGCGCGTTCTGGCTGAAAGTTTTAAAATCTCTCCGGCGGGGAATTGTTTTTGGATTTCTTTGGCGGTTATTTTTTGCGGAAGGTCTCCTTTAGTGATCAAAACCAAAAGAGGTTTTCCTTGAGGGATCTCCTGAAAAACCATTTCGTCCGCTTCTTCCAAAAAAGAAGATCCGTCGACAAGAAATAAATAAAGCTGGGCTTCCTTTAGGACCTCACGCGTCTTTTCCATTCCCATTTGTTCCAAAGGGTGCCCTGGTATAGCCGTAAGGCCTGCCGTATCCACCATCCGGATATAAGTCCCTTTGATTTCCAGGGCTTCCTCAAGCATATCTCGCGTGGTTCCGGGATATTCCGAGACAAGCGCCCGGTCCCTTTCAAGCAGCGCATTAAAGAGGGAGGACTTACCCACATTAGGCTTTCCCACAATCGCCATCCGCACCCCTTCCCTTAAGAGAATCCCGCGCTTAAAACTTGCGAGAAGTGTTTCAACCTGATTTCGAATTTTTTCGAGCCTTTGAAGCATTTCATGGTCGGAATAAACCTCAAGGTGCTCATCCGGAAAATCAAGGTACGCTTCCATATGGGCGTAGAGGTTCATCAATTCATCCTTTAAAACTTTGAGTTTGCGGGAAAGGGTGCCTTTTAATTGCCGGACCGCGGCTTCAAGGGATTTTTCAGACTTCGCCTTGATGAGATCAAGAACAGCTTCCGCCTGGGTCAAATCCATTTTGCCGTGAAGAAAGGCCCGCTTTGTGAATTCACCGGGTTCGGCGTGGCGCGCACCCTTTTGAATCAAAAGGTCCAGAATGCGCCTTGAAACTGTAACGCCTCCGTGCGTGCTCATTTCAATGACATTTTCTCCCGTATAGGAGTGCGGCGCACGAAAAAGGCTGATGATTACCTGATCAAGAGGTTCTCCCTTTTCATTTCGGATTTCGCCAAAGTGAAGGGTATGACTCGGAAGCAAAAATAAATCCTGCTCTTTCTTGAAATGAAAAAGGGCTTTTACGATCGAAAAGGTTTCCGGCCCGCTCACGCGGATCACTGCAAGTCCGCCTTCTCCAACCGGCGTCGCAAGGGCCGCAATCGTATCTTCAAGCCGGAATTCAGGCATGGCGTATGAGCTTCCTGACTTCGCCAATGAGGTAAAAGGAACCTGTGGCAACCACGAGGGTCTTCGCTTGAGCAATTTTTTTAGCCAGGCGAAAGGCGTGGCGAATATTGAAAGCGGGAAAAATGAACCGAAAATTAGACTGCGCCTCGCGCATCAAAACCGCCATTTCCTGGGATCGCACGGTCGGAAGCGGCGCAAGGATCACCCGGTCAAAAAAGGATCCTAATGTTTTAAGCATAGCGGATGATTTTTTGTCACGGGAAGTGCCAAAAATAAGAAGCCGGTCGCGACGGCCGGCATATTTTTCTCTAAGGGCCTTTGTAAGGGCTTCAATGGAAGACGGGTTATGGGCCCCATCCAGAAGATATTCCGGACGCCCGGAAAACCGTTCAAACCTTCCCGGCCAGTCACTCGCCTTAAGACCTTTGAGGATGGCTTGGTTAGAAATTGAAAATCCGTGTTTTTGACGCAGGACCTGAGCCGCTCGCACTGCCGCGCCCGCATTGATTTTTTGGTAGTCACCCGCAAGCCCCAGGCTTCCTTTATAAGGGGAAGCCTTTAGGCAAGCAGCCTTCTTCTTCCGGATTTCAAGGTTAATCACCTTGCTGGCCTCCGGGCTCTGGGGACTAACAACCACATCTGCGTCCGGCCGGATAATGGCGGCTTTTTCGCGCGCAATTTGAGTCACCGTATTGCCAAGAAAAGCCTCGTGATCCAAATAAATGGGAGTCAGAATTTGAAGCTTAGTTTCCAAGACATTGGTGGCGTCAAGCCGTCCGCCCATTCCGACTTCAAAGATTCCGACCTGAACCCTCTGCTTCTGAAAAGTGAGCATTGCAAGCAGGGTCATAATCTCAAAGTAGGTAAAATCGCCGTGACCGGGATCCAAATGACGTTTGGAAAGAACACGCTGAATTTCGCGAATTCCCTTAACCCACTCGCTTCGCGAAACCATTTTTGCCTGAAGGCGGATCCTTTCGCGCGGATCCTCAAGATGCGGGGACGAATAAAATCCGACACGGATGCCGCTTGCGGCAAGAATCGATTCCAGAAAAAATCCGGTGGACCCTTTTCCTTTGGTTCCGGCAATCAAGACCGGGAAAAAACTCTTTTCAGGATGGTTAAACCAAACCAGCAGGATCCGCATCCGGTCAAGGTTCCAGAGGTAATTTTTAGGGTGATATGTAATCTGTTCAAGATTAAGAAAGGAGTTGAGATAGCGAAGGGAAGAAGCGTAATTCATGAATGACGTTAGTGCAGCCTAATGTTTAAAATGCCGCTCACCGGTGAGAACCATGGCAATACCAAACCGGTCACAGGCGTCAATCACATCCGGATCGCGCACGGATCCGCCCGGCTGAATGATGGCCCGGATTTTATATTCACTCGCGGTTTCGATGGAATCGGGCATAGGAAAGAAAGCGTCACTAGCCAGGAAACCGCCATCTGTCCGGTAACCTGCTTTTTGACAAGCAATCTGAACCGAGTCCACCCGCGACATTTGCCCGGCTCCAATCCCCACGGTTTGTCTTCCTTGAGTGATGACAATGGCATTGGATTTAACCACCTTGACGCACTTCCAGGCAAAGAGTAAGTCTTCGATCTCTGAAGCCGTTGGTTTTGACTTGGTGACTATTTTTAGATTCTTCTTTAACTCCTCCAAATGCTCCCGGATCGGACGGTCCCGGTCCTGAACCAAAATTCCGCTTTTAATAAATCTCAGGTCATAAGGCCCGATATGATCAAGCGGCCCGGTAGCAATCAACCGCAAATTAGGCCGCCGGGTTAAAATCTTAAGGGCCGCCGGAAGAAACGAGGGCGCAACAAACACCTCAAAGAATTTTAGGCGGTCAAACGCGGCTTGCGCGGTTTCCTTATTACAAGGCTGGTTAATGCCAAGGATCCCGCCAAAAGCGGACATCGCGTCACACTCAATCGCATATTCAAGGGCCTCGGCCGTGGTCTTTCCTTCCGCGACCCCGCAGGGGTTGGTGTGCTTGACCACACACGCGGCGGGTTTGTCTCCACCGGAGGCTGAAAATTCTCTTAAAACGTCAATGGTTCCTTCAATATCGAGAAAATTATTATAAGAAAGTTCTTTGCCGTGAAGTTTTTCAAAATGAAATCGCGGCGGACTTCCGGCACGCGTATAAAGCGCAGCCCGCTGATGAGGGTTTTCCCCGTAACGGAGATCCAGGCTTCTTTCATATATGACGTCAAGCCTTCGAGGCAGTTCATCCCTGCCTTCGGGTTTATCTTGATTCGCAAGATAATGAGAAATCGCGTGGTCATAGGCCGAAGTTCTTTCAAAAACTTTAAGGGCAAACTTTTTTCTAACTTCTAAAGACACGGCGCCCCCATTTTTTTTCATTTCCTCAAGCACTTCGGAGTAATCACAAGGGTCGCACACAACCGTCACCGCTTCAAAATTTTTGGCCGCGGAGCGGAGCATGGAAGGCCCACCGATATCAATATTTTCAATCGCGGTTTCAAATTCAACCTTCGGGTCGCGGGTCACGGCTTCAAAAGGGTAAAGATTCACAACCAAAAGATCGATCGCCAAGATGCCGTGCTCACGCGCCTGGTTTTCATGAGCTTTTTTATCGCGCCGGTAAAGAAGCCCGCCGTGAATTTTGGGGTGTAAGGTCTTCACACGGCCGTCAAGAATTTCGGGAAAACCCGTCAGAGTTTCAACCGGCAAGACCTTTACACCGGCTTCATTAAGCGCCTTAAGTGTTCCTCCGGTTGAAAAAATTTCGATTTTAAGTTTTGCGAGCGCTTTAGCAAAAGGAATCAGTCCTGTTTTATCCGAAACACTGATTAATGCCCGGCGTATGACGATCTTTGACATTCTCTGGCCACTTTCTTTTTGAAATGTTTGTGAAGTTTTAACGTCAGTTTCCCTGGAATCTCGCGGCCGATCAAGCGGCCGTCAAGCGCCCGGACAGGTAATATTTCCCATGAGGTGTTGGTGAGGAATGCTTCCCCGGCATTGAAGATATCATGACGCGTCAGGGGGCTTTCGCGCACCGGTATCCCCAATTCGCGGGCGCATTCTATCACAAAGCGCCGGGTCACACCATTTAAGATCCCCGCCAAAGGAGGGGTCCAGAGCTCTGGTTTCATGTTTTTGTTTCCGGGAGGAATCATAAACAAATTCCCAATCCTCACCTCTGTGACGTAACCGTTTTGATCAAGAAAAACCCATTCATAAATTAATTCTGAACGCACTTCCAGGCTTGCCAGCACGCCGTTTTGATAGGCCGTGGTCTTGGCTTCCGGAAAAGACGCATTGCTGGCAAGACGCCTGACCGCGGTTGTCTGAAGACATACGCCCTTCTCATAAAGGACTTTGGAGTGCTTTCGCTCGCCCACAAAAACAAAAGCTTGGCCTTGAAGCAAAGTCAACCGGACAAACGCTTCTTTCTGACCCGAAGCCTGGACGGCTTTTTTAACTTCCTGGCGCAGCGCGTTTCGGCTTAAAGGGAAAGCATATCCGGCGGTTTTGGCGGATTCTTCAAGCCGGTCCAAATGCTCTTCAAAGCGAAACACTTTTCCGGAATACACGCGAAGGGTTTCAAAAATACCGATCTCTTCATCCTGAAAATTTTTAAGGCCCGCACCCGCCTCCTGCTTTTTGCCTTTTAAGTAAACTGCTGATTTCATGCCCCGGCCTCTGCAAGGGCCTGCACAAGGGCCTCGCCTTTATGAAGCGTTTCTTCGTACTCGCGCGAAGGGTCTGAATCGTGCACAATCCCGGCCCCGACTTGAAGCCAGCCCCGGTTTTTTTGCAAAATCAGGGTCCGGATCACAATATTGAGGTCTAGATCGCCCTGAAAGTCGAGCCAGCCGATTGAGCCCGTATAAATCCCGCGCTTGACGGGTTCCAATTCATCAATAATTTCCATACACCGGATCTTGGGGCATCCCGTAATGGTGCCTCCCGGAAACATCGCCTGGACGAGGTCCAGCGCGTCTTTGTCTTTGCGCATCCGCCCCACGATATCGGAAACCAGATGAATCACGTGCGAATACTTTTCAATTTTCATGAAGGATTTTACTTTAACCGACGGCCATTCACAAACCCGGCCAAGATCATTCCTTTCAAGATCCACAAGCATCAGGTGTTCGGCCCGTTCTTTTTCATTCCGGAAAAGCTCCCGGGCCAGGACTTTTTCACTTTTCTTTTGCGTTCGCCTTGGCCTTGTGCCGGCAATCGGCTGCGTAAGGCAAAAACGCCCTTTCTTTTGAATCAACCTTTCCGGTGAACTGCTGACAATGGATAAATCCCTGATTTTTAAAAAAGACGCGAAAGGCGAGGGGTTGATCTGACGCAGGGCATCGTAAAGGGAAAGCGGAGAGCCTTGAAAGCCAAAGGAAAACCGCTGGGAAAGATTGGCCTGGTAGATATCCCCGGCCCGGATATAGTTTTTTGCGTGCCGGACCATTTTTTCAAATTGTGCTTTTGAGATTTCAGGATAAAAGTTCTTAACGTAGAATCGGGTTTCTTCCTCCGCCTTAAAATAATTTTGAAGACTCAAGACCCCGCGGTTTGCTTTGTCTTTAAGCTTTTCTTGTGCCGGCTTTTTCCCCGCAGGCAAATGGGTCACAAGCCAATAATTTTTCTTCTGGTGGTCGTAGACAATGACATCGCGGTAGAATCCCAAATAAAGTTCAGGCATTTTTGGCTTGGGGTTCTTCCTGAACTTTATTTTTTCAAACAAGGCGGCCAATTCGTATCCCCAATAGCCTACTGCACCGCCGAGAAAAAAAGGGCTTTTTCGAGGGGCAGGGTAACGGTATTGCCGTAACAATTTTCGAAGGACCGTGAAAAGCTCAAGCGCTGTGAAAACCTCTTTTTTATTATCTCGGAGCACCTGAAGTTTTCCATTTTGAAGAATGATTTCAAGAAAAGGGTTGGCCCCTAAGTAAGAGTAGGTTTGATGAGGGGGATGAAACGAATGGCTGTCCAGAAAAAAGGACACCTCCGAGGAAGCAAACATGTTCTGATAAACTTCCCAGGGAGTTTTGGAGGAGTGAAACTTTTGGATGAAAGGAATCAACACGAGAGGTAAGACAAGCAACAAGAGACTAGAGACAAGAAACCAGAAACTACTAAAGACTGAAAATAACGATCCATTTCTCGTCCAAGGAATCAGTCTGTGGTCTGTCGTCTGTGGTCTCTTGTCTCATTCCACTTTTTTAAGGTATTTCAGAAAATCGCTGTCCGTCGTCAGGATCAGTTTCCCGTCTTTAAGCGTTTCGGGATATTTTTCCAAAGTCGACATAAAGGCATAAAATTCAGGGTCTTTGGAATAAGCCTCGCCGTAAGTCCGGGTGGATTCCCTGTCGGCTTGTCCGCGGATTTTCTGGGCGGAAAGATAAGCCTCCGAGGTAATCTTTTTAAGCTCTTTTTCCCTTTGACCTGAAATTTCAGCTTGGAACCCGTTGCCTTCGGACCTTAACTTTTCCGCTTCCCGTTTACGCTCTGAAATCATCCGATCAAAAACTTTATACTGCACCGATTGAACATAATTGATCCTCTTGATCCTTAAATCAATAAGCTCAATGCCGTATTCCTTTATAATCGTCCGGGCCGCTTCAAGGATTTGGCGCGTAATGCTGTCGCGCCCTGCATTAATCTTTTCATACGCTTCTTCCCCTGACATTTCTTCATCCCGGGTTTTCACTTCGAGGATCCGGTTTGAACTCCGGACAATATCCACAAGATCGTGGCGCGAAATAAAGTTACGGGAGATGCCGTCCATAATGTCATCGAGACGGGTCTGGGCATTAGCTTCGGTGCGCATGGTTTGAAGGAACTTAAGAGGATCGTCAATGCGCCAGCGGCCTGTCACATCCACCCAGATGAATTTTTTATCGCGGGTTGGAACCTCAGAAGGATAGCCATCCCACTCGAGCACCCTTTTATCAAAAGAGTGAATCTCCTGCATGAAAGGTACCTTCCAGTTAAGCCCCGGCTCGACAATGGGGCCGCCCACGGGCTCTCCGAATTGAGTGATCACCACTTGTTCGGTCTGGTCCACAATAAACGCACTATTTAAGATCAAAATTCCCATAATAGACAAAAAAACAATAAGAAGAGCCGTCACGGGCTGTTTCATTGCTCACCCCTTCCTTTTTCTGCGGAAAGATTTATCAAAGGAAGAATTCCCTTTTGCGCATCATCCAAAAACCATTTTTCCTGAAATGCGGGTAAAACCTTCTGTGTCATTTCAATGTAAAGCCTGCGCTTCGTGACCACCGGACTCTCACGGTAAGCCTCCAAAGTCAAATTGAAGCGTTCGGCATCCCCTTTGGCTTTATTCGTCCGTTCAACGGCATACCCTTCGGCTTCCCGTATGACCTGCTGGGCTTCACCGCGGGCTTTGGGAATGATGCGGTTATATTCTTCCCATGCCTGGTTAATCAGTTTTTCCTTTTCCTGGCGGGCTTCATTCACTTCATTAAAGGAAGGTTTGACTTCATCCGGCGGATTCACATCCTGCAAAATAACATTAAGGATCTGGATGCCGGCCTGATAACTATCCAAAACTTCCTGCAGTTTCTGCTCCGCCTCAATCTGAATTTCTTCTCTTCCGGCGGTGAGTACTTCATTAATCGTCCGGTCCCCCACAACAAGTCTCATCACGGCTTCCGACATATTACGGATGGTCTCACGCGGATCCCGGATCCGGAAAGCAAATTGCATGGGATCCTTGACCCGAAATTGAACAATCCATTCGACGATCGCGACATTCAGGTCCCCGGTAAGCATCAGGGATTCATCAAGAAACGGGTCGCCGCCGCTGGAGGTTCTCATGTTTTTTGAATTGCCTTCGCGCCCTTCAAAAATTGACCGGACGCCTGCCGCCACTGTCCGGAATCCAAATTCTTCTTTAAAAACATGCGTCACCTTGACGTGCTTGACGGTTTCAATGCCGAAAGGAAGCTTCATGTGAAGGCCGGGCTGGGTGGTCCGCACATACTTTCCAAAACGCTGGACCACGCCCACTTCATCAGGCCCAATCTGAAAAAAAAGCGACCCTACCGAGCCCAAAAGAACAATGACCAAAAAGAGAGGGACAAGCCACGGCCCTAGTTTAAATTCAGGCAATTTTAGTCCCCCTTCACCGGACGGCAAATTAATTTCCATGGGGTTCTCCTTTCACAGAATCATGGTGATAAAACACAAGACCGCTTGCAAGCTTGGGATAAAAGTAAGTTGATTTTTGAGGCATGAGTTCACGGACCTTTCCCATTTTCTGAAGGAACTCCACACGCGGTGGTTTTAATAGAAACGATGCGGCGGCTTCGCCTTTTTTGATTCGCGTAACTGCCTCTTTCATGGAGCGCGTATACTGAATGACCGTTTCCCCTAAATCGGGAGGAAGCTTCCAGCAGGACCTGAAAACCAGTTCGCTTAAAATATTGACATCCAGATGATACCAGACCGGCGGTTTATTTAACAGCATTGCTTTCCTGGCTTTTTCCTTCTCGGTTAGGGTCAGAAAAAATGCGCCCTTCGCCGTGACCACGCCAAAAGAAATTTCCCCTTCGCGAGCCGGGTGTCTTATTTTTTTCTCAAGGTTGGCCACGGAGCATTTTTCGATCTTGAAAAACTTTTTAAGCGAATCCAAGGCTTCTTTAAAGTCAAACCCCGGCCACGGTAAAAGCATCCGGTGCGTCGGTAAAAGCACAAGCCCGGGATCGTGAAACTCCACAAGCGCCATCAGGACATAATCAAAAGGCTTCCTTGACTCCGAAACCGTTTTTTCCTCTAAATGCCTGTCCCGGGCATATTCAAGCGCGGTTTGATAGCGGTGGTGTCCGTCAGCAATATAGATTTTTTTACGGCTCACGTTTTTTTGGATTTTGCCAATGGCAGCGGCATCCTTCACAACCCAAAGTGCATGACGAACCTTTTCGTCATCCGGAACGTCAAACAAGGATTTTTGTTTCACAATACGGGAAAAAAGCCGAAGGAGATGCGCTTTTCGGTCTTCGTACAGGCCAAAAACAGGCGAAAAATTGGTATGCGTCATTTCCAGAAGTTTTCGACGGTCCTGGCGCGGCTTGGAAAGGGTTTTTTCATGCGGGATCACAATCCCTTTTTCAAAAGGCTCAAGCCCGAGGCGCCCCAGAAGGGCAAAACGCTTCCGGATTTTTCCATCCCGCGGGTCTTTGAAACTCTGCCGGTATAGATAGAAACAGGGTTCTTTTTCCTGGGCCAAAACCCCCTCGCGCTGCCAGGCCTGAAAAAAATCACGCGCCCGGGTATACCGGTTACGCAAAGCATCATCCTTCGGTTCTTCCCGGTTTAAAATGAGGCGGATACAGTTAAAGGGAGAGCGGGCATAAAGTTTTTTTTGCTCTCGCGGAGAAATAATATCGTAGGGAGGTGCCATCACTTTCCCGAAAGCAGTTTTTTCCGGGTTATAGCGCCAGGCCTGAAGGGGCTTAAATTCGGCCATGATTTTAACTTTTGCAGAAACGTTGGATAAACTCATTTGCGGCCGATACTAACATAAGAGTTTTTCTTTGACAAGGTGAAGGGCGGCATACTACTATAAACTTTATGGAAAAAAATGCAGGTGTGATTTTTTTATTTCTTCTGATTGGGATTGTCGTTTTTGCAGGCTATCTAATGAGCGGGGGAAACCTTTTGTTTTTTCTCATCATAGGCCCTTCCATTTATTTTGCTCATTTTCTGAAAAATTTTGCCATAACAACGCTGGGGTTCTCAAAGCTCCTTGCGCCCTTGCCCGCTTCCGTCGTGAACGATTATGTCTTTCTCTTGCCGGCCACACTGCTTTATTTTGGACTCATTGGTTTTCAAATCCACCAACTCTTAAAAGAACAAGGCCCTATTCGTCATTTTAGTTTTTTGGCCCTGCTTGCCTTCCTGGGTTATATTCATTATAAAGCCTGGACCAGCTTAACTGGTTATCTCGTCTCCGGCTGATGCCTGATTGATTGGCCTATCATTCATTTGACGGAAGCTCCGTCTTGAATCGCACGCTCAGGGACAACTAAGGTAAGGTTTTCTCCTTCTGAGGCCGCTAGCAGCATCCCCTGGGATTCCACTCCGCGAAGCACAACAGGTTCAAGGTTATTAACCACCACAATTTTTTTCCCAACCAGTTCCCGCTCAGAATAAAAATTCCGGATGCCTGCCACAATTGTTTTTCGGACTTCCCCCACCTTGATTCCCAGCACATAAAGCCTATCCGCGTTAGGATGCGGCTGTACGGATTCTATTTCTGCAATCCTTAATTCGATTTTTTTAAAATCCTCAAATGAAGCCATGACCATTCTCCTCTCTCTATTATGCTGCATCTCATTTTTGGTTCTGCCCCGGTAAAAGTCTGCTTATTGTAGCATAGGCATTTTATGCCATAAGGCAAAAAAAAATTAACATTATCGGACGTTAAAGATGTAAATCTTTATTTTAAAATAAGTTATAGCTATTGCTTTTTGCTTGATTTGGAATTCATGGTTGTTATAATGGCACATCTTTTTTTCAAATAACCTTGTCTTAATCCTCGCGTTTCCAAAAGATGGAGGCATCAAAATGGGCAACAAGATCAAAGTAGCAATTGTGGGTGTCGGCAATTGTGCAGCATCCCTTGTTCAGGGCATTGAATATTATCGTTCAGGTTCCAATGGAAAGAAAAAGCTGGAAGGGCACCTGGGCCTGATGAATGATGAGCTTGCAGGATATCTTCCTGAAGATATTGAAGTCGTCGCGGCTTTCGATATTGATAAACGCAAAGTCGGTGAACGTTTTGATACGGCTTTAAACGCAAAACCCAATTGCGTCATTCCCCTTTTTACCAATGTTCCCAAAAGTAAAGTGAAAGTCGAGATGGGCCCCGTACTGGACGGTTTTTCGGAACACATGACGGGATACCCGGAAGACCGCACCTTTGTGGTCGCCAACCGTAAACCGGCCAATGTTGAAAAAGTTTTAAAGGAAAGCGGGGCCGAAATTCTTTTAAACTACCTTCCGGTAGGCTCCCAGCAGGCCACAGAGTTTTACGCCGAGGCCTGCCTTAAAACAGGGATCAGTTTGATTAACTGTATGCCGGTGTTCATCGTTTCTAATCCTCAATGGGCCAAAAGGTTTGAAGAAAAAAGGATTCCAGTGATCGGGGATGATATCAAGGCCCAGATTGGGGCCACGATTGTGCACCGCACCTTAACCAAACTTTTCTCGGATCGCGGCGTGACCATCGACCGGACTTATCAGTTGAATACCGGAGGCAACACGGATTTTCTCAACATGCTTAACCGTTCGCGGCTTGAATCTAAAAAGATTTCCAAAACCGCGGCGGTTCAAAGCCAGCTCACGACCCCTCTTGACCCCGAAAATATCCATATTGGACCTTCGGATTATGTTCCCTGGCAAAATGATAATAAAGTCTGTTACCTGCGTATGGAAGGCCGGGGGTTTGCGGGCTTTCCCATGAACCTCGAGCTTCGGCTTTCGGTGGAAGATTCTCCCAATAGCGCCGGCTGCGCCATTGACGCGATTCGCGCCTGCCGCATTGCGCGCGACCGGAAAATCGGCGGACCACTGATTTCGATTTCAGCTTACACCATGAAACATCCGCCAAAACAAATTACCGATAACGAAGCCCGCGAGCTTGTTAAAAAATTTATTCAGGGAACTTGTCCACGCTAAGGCAGGATGCTTCGTAAAACTTTTTATCCTAAACTAGAGTCGTTAATCAACCGCATGGCGTCCTTTCTGAACGAGAAAGGATTCTCTCCTAATCAACTCACCCTGGCAGGACTTGCCCTTAATTTTGTCGCAGGATGGATCTACGCTTCCGGATGGATTTTTTTAGGCGGTGTCATGCTTATCCTTGCAGGTTTCGGGGATATGCTGGACGGGGCTCTTGCGCGTTTAAGCGGCCGCACAAGCCGTTTCGGGGCTTTTCTTGATTCTACCGTGGACCGTTATTCCGATCTTTTTATTTTCGGCGGCCTTGCCCTTCACTTTGCCAAAGAAGCCCAGGGAGGCTGGCTTGTGATCTGCCTTGGAATCATTATGGGGTCTTTTGTCACAAGTTATGCCAAAGCGCGGGCAGAAAACTTAATCGAACACTGTAACGTAGGGGTCTTTGAGCGGGCCGAACGCATTTTAACACTTGCGATAGGCTCCTTGCTTCCTATTCTTCTTCCATTAGCCCTTTGGTTGCTTGTGATTGGCACCAACGCAACCGCCCTCCAGCGGATTTTCTATACCCGGAAAATGCTTTTGCAAAAAGACAGCCCCCAGTAACCCATTGCCTCTGGTTACTGTTACTTTATTGCTGCGGGTTCCTGCTGTGTCACACAATGAATGGCGCCAAGGCCGTAGACTAAGTCCCGGCAATCGATGGAAATAATTTCACGGCGGGGAAAAACTTCTTTTAAAACCTTTATCGCCCGTTCATCATACAGGTCTTTAAAAACCGGCAGGATCACCACTTCATTGGCAAGATAAAAATTGGCATAGCTTGCGGGCAAGCGAACGCCTTCCGCCGCCACAGGCTTTGGCATGGGGAGCTTGATTAAATTCCATTTTTTGCCTTTTAGGTTCTCTTGCCAAGTAAGGCGCTCCCAATTGGCTTTCAAAATCCCGTGATTTTCGTCGAATGTGTTTTCCTCAAAAGCCATCACCAGGGTATCCGGGCTCACAAACCGCGCAATATCATCAATATGACCGTCCGTATCATCCCCCGCAATGCCACGCCCAAGCCAGAGGATCTGTGAGATACCAAGAAAATTTTTTAAATGGCCTTCGATGTCCGCCCGGGTAAGCTCAGGGTTGCGGTTGGGGTTAAGAAGGCACTGTTCTGTCACAAGGCACGTTCCCGCTCCATTCACTTCAAGCGAGCCGCCTTCAAGCACAATCTCCGCAGCAAAACACGGGAATGGAATCAAAGAGGCGGCCTTCTTCGCATCCGGAGAGAATATTTCATTATCCTTCATAAGGCCTTCGTACTTTTTTCCCCAGGCGTTAAAAATCCATTTGCACCAGGCTTTCTTTCCCTCTTGTGTCACAATAAAAGTAGGCCCGTAATCGCGGATCCAAACGTCTGTGGTCGGAACAGGATGAGGCGTGAGATTTTTGGTCCCGATTCCCATCTTTTTCAGACGGCTTGAGATTTTATGGCCCTCGGCTTCATCTTGCACAAGCAGATGAACTTTTTCATTGGGAAGAAGGGCTTCTAAGATCTGAAGAAAAATTTCTTCAACCCTTGCCAGGCGCTTACCCGGCCAGGTTGAGGCATTCTGCGGCCACGCGAGCCAGGTCGCTTCATGGGGAATCCACTCGGCCGGCATTTGAAATCCCTGAAGGGAAGGAGGTTTTAAATCAATCTTCATCAAGAAAGCGGGCGGTTAATTCGGAATAGGCGTCGATCCGGCGATCGCGGAAAAAAGGCCAGTGCTGGCGGGTTTGCTCGATCTGGCCAAGGTCGCAGGGCACAATCAGGCTCTCTTCTTTTTCAGGGCTTGCCGTTGCAATCATTTGGCCAAAAGGATCGGCCACAAAAGAATTTCCCCAAAACGTCAATTCCCCTTCACGGCCCACCCGGTTGGTAACCGCCACAAAAACTTCATTGGCAACCGCGTGTCCACGCTGTACGACCTGCCAGGCTTCAAGCTGAGTTTTAAACACATCGCTGTCCGTGGCATGCCATCCAATCGCTGATGGGTAAAAAAGAATCTGGGCATTACGCAAAGCCGTAAGACGCGCAGCCTCAGGAAACCATTGATCCCAGCAAATAAGTACGCCGATCCTGGCGTATTTTGTGGCAAACACCTGGAAGCCCTTATCCCCCGGCGCAAAGTAAAATTTTTCGTAAAAACAGGGGTCATCCGGAATATGCATTTTCCGGTAAGTTCCCAAAAAACTTCCGTCCGCATCAATCACCGCCGCACTATTGTAATAAATGCCTTCCGCTCTTTTTTCAAAAAGCGGGGCAATAATGACTACTTTTTCTTTGCGGGCAATGCCGGCAAGCACTTGTGTCGTAGGGCCGGGAATGGGTTCCGCACTTTTAAAATTTTCGTGATCTTCCGACTGGCAAAAATAGGGAGTGCGGAAAAGCTCCTGGAGGCAAATAATTTGGGCGCCCTTTTGGGCAGCCTGGAGGATTTTTTGAACCGCGTTCTTAAGGTTGGTCTCAGGATCAACCGAGGCCTGCATCTGAATCAAGCCAAGCACAACTTTTGCCATAGGGGTTTAAGCTTCTTTACTTAATGGACAAGAACGGCGGCGGACACCACCGTGGTCCAATTGCCGTTTTTATCGCCGATAGCACTTTGGGTAATGGCTGTGGTCTTGACAATTTCATTGGAAATTTTCCAGATCTCTTTTTTCTTATCGTAACTTTCATCCGGACTGAATTTCACCCCTAAAATGGTCGCGAGCATCGTGGCCGCAAGGTCTTCGGCGTATTCGCCTGTCCTCTTTTCCGTCCAGCCGTAAGTGTGCGCCTCGGACAAATAGCCATATTGCTCCGCTTTTTTAGGGATCGCCATACCAATGGAGGCTGCAATCAGCCGGTTAGGTTCATTGGTGGCGCATTCGGCAACAACGGTAAAAAGAATTTGCCCGGCAGTTAAATATTTAAGTCCGGCCTCTTTTGAAATCAATTTGCAGTAAGGCGGATAAATGCTTGAGACCCGGACGATATTGTAGGGTGCAATCCCGGCATTGCGAAGGGCAAGCTCAAAGCTGGAAAGTTTTTCCCTGTGAATCCCCACCCCTTTGGTTAGAAAAATCTTTTTAGGTAAAATCACTTGCGTTGCCTCCTTTTATAGCCTTAAGCGTTACGCTTTCTATTTCTGGCATGTTGGACAAAAATGGCTGCTGCGGCCCGCAATCAAAACGCGGCGAATGGCCGACCCGCAGCGAAAACAGGGCTTGCCTTTGCGGCCGTAGACCTGGTGACATTCCTGGAAGGCCCCTTTCTCTCCCCCAAGGCGGCGAAAATCATCAATACTGGATCCGCCTTTTAAAATGGCTTCTTTCAGAGTCTTGACGATGACCTGGCGAAGTTGGATTAATTTCATCCTGGGCAATCTACCCGCACATGTGCGGGGATTGATTCCGGCGCGGAAAAGACATTCATCCGCGTAGATATTGCCCAAGCCCGCTAAAAGCCTTTGGTTCATTAAAAGACTTTTAATCCTTCCCCTCCGGCTGCGGAAGAGCGCTCTAAAAGCCTCTTCTGAAATCTCAAAGGGATCGGGCCCCAGGGAGCGAATCCCTTCAGGCCACGCGCTTAAAGAACCGTTCGTTAAACAGATTTGCCCAAACTTCCGGATGTCACGAAAAAATAACCGGTTTCTATTTCGGCGAAACTGGATCGCGCAGTGAAGATGCTTATCCTGAAAATCGCCGGAAGACCAGATAAACTGCCCCGTCATTCCAAGGTGAAACCACAACGCCACTTGACCTTCTAATTCGAGCTTTAAAAATTTCCCTTTTCTTGAGACAGCACAGATTTTTTTTGCCCGGATTTTTTCGGCAAACTTTTCGGGCGCAACATTCAAGAGTGTAGTCTGGTAAATCAAAATGTCTGAGATGATCAAACCGGAAAGTTTGGCCTCCAGTTCCCGCGCAAGCACTTCGACTTCAGGCAATTCAGGCATAACGTGTTGGGACTATATCTTTCGCCTCAAAATTTGTCAACATTCCCGCGGCTTATTGGACAAGGGGGCGGCGCTCGGACATATCCCCTTTGAGGGGATGATAAAACTGAATCGACGATTCCCCGCGTTTCCAGCAAAAATAAATCTGCTCACCCTTCCACTCCCCAAAAAAATCCACCCAGCCTCGCTCCACATTACGAAGCACACACCCCAGCGCCTGAATGGAGCGAATATCTTCTTCAAGGTTAACAATGGCCGTCTCAAGAAGCCGGACTTCCTCGTCAAGGCCGATCGCAACCGGGAAAAGACCATCCTTATTTTCAGCATGCGCAATCAGCTCATGCATCAAAAGCTCATCGTGCCGGCGGGTATAGTTTTCCTTTTTTTCAAGCAATCCAGCAAGACGGCTTTCAATCTCGGGCAAAAGCTGGTTCGCCTCTTCCAGGGTAAACATTTTGGGACGCATTTTCATGACAGCCCTCCTAGGATTCGTTTGGGATTTTCTTCAAAGATTTTTCGTTTTGACGCGCGGTTGGCCTTCAAAATCAGATCAAACTTCAAAAGTTCAATGGCAGGATGAGAATAAGGCAGGTCGGAAGCAAAAACTATTTTTGAGGGGCCCGGCTTTTCAAGGAGCACGGCCGTCCTCCGGTAAGAAAGGGTCGAGGTATCCAGATACACGTGGGGGTATTTGACCGCCAAACGCATAGCTTCAAGGTACGCGTCTTTGCCGGCGTGGGCAAGGATAAAAGAAATTTTTTTAAATTTCACAAACATACTTTCCCACGTGCTGGGGTGCGAGTGATGTTCATGAGATGTGTGTAAGACCACCGGGAATCTTTGCCTTTCGATCTCGGCGATTAAATCCTCTGCCTGCGAAGGCGAAAAATTTTCGGAACGCGGATGAAGCTTCACACCTCGCAGGCCAAGTGCCCTGCCGCGCTTGAGCTCTTTGTGTGCGGCTTCGGGCTGGCAAGGGTCAAGCCTTAGGAATCCGATGATTCTTTTATCCTGCGCGGCCATTTTAGAAATTTTCTCATTCAGCCGGGCATAGCTTGGGCCGGGGTGAGGCTCATCCACAGGAAATACAACCGCGTGAGAAAGAGGGTATTCTTCAAGCACCTTTTGGAGCCCGGACCAGGAAAGGCTCGCCCCATCCTTGGACGTTCCGACATGCACATGCATGTCCACACAAATCGAACCGGATTTTGGCATTCAGTCTCTTAAGCTTCGTTGAAGCGGTCGGGAATATGCTCGGGGACAATCGAAGGGATGAGCCCGCCGCCGCGCGCAACCGTAATCACACTTTCATCACTTAAACGCGTAAAGGCGCCGGCATATTTTCCGCCAAAAACAAAAAAATTGAACGTATGCTTTTTATACGCAAAATCAAGCTTGTTATTCACAACCGCAGGAACCGTCATTATCGGGATATCTACATATTCCTGGACCACCCAATCCCCTTTTAAGGCCTTGTCAATCGCGGCATTCCAGTCATCGTCGCGCGTTTCACGGCCGATCTTGACATCCTTCCCGCCGTAACTAAAAGAAGGTTTGAGCACAAGCGTCTCTTTTTCGTCTTTTAAAAAATCGATCAGATAGATTTTTTTACGGCCGTAAAAATCTTCGGCATCCGTCAGGCGCCTTGTCCAGGGGATAAATTCACGCTTGGCTTTGTTTTCATTTTCCGTAAAAAAATGGTCGTATTCTGGATTCGTAAGGATTGAAAGAAGCGCTTTGGTGCCGGCAAGTCTTGACCTTAAGGGATTGGCCATGCAGATGGCATGTTCTTTGTAGGCCTTGATAAAATCCTCCACCTCATCAAGCCGCTCAAGCAGCTCATCAAAGATCACGCGCCGCAGCACAAGCCGGATCGGAAAATTTTTGTGGTAGAGTTTCCCGCCTTTATATTTTAGTTCGCGCGGATCGGCGATCGTGGTTTTGTATCCACGGGACTCGAAAAAAATTTTAAGGTATTCAAATTCCGGCTGCGTCCTCACCGTGCGCCAATCCACAATCGCAATATTGGGGGTTTCATAACCGCCGAATTCCTCGTAACAGGCAAGCAGGGCATTCAAAATGTGCTGGGACCGGACGCTTTGAACCAGGTGATACTCACGCACAAAATCCTTAAGCGCGTCTTCATTGAGCAGTGCTTCCTCCACTTGATCCGTGTACGCGGCACCGGCAGGAGAATCACAATTAAATTCCACAAGCTTCAACCCTTCACCGTGAAGCATGGCATCGTAGCGGGAAAAAATCACACTTTGAGAATATCCCGGGTCAATTTTGATCAGCTCCGCGGCTTCAGGATTCACCCGAAAGACATACGAAAGATGCCCTTCGTCAAAATAAAGGCGTGTCGCGGTCTGGATGACTTGGGTCATGGTTGTGGCCAGGCGCTTTAGAAGGTGAAGCTGCTTGGGGGTTAACAGATGCGGTTTATAGAAAGTGGGGATGGTAAAACGGCCGTAACGAAAGTAGGTTTTTTCAAGGCGTTCTAAAAAATGGGGGATCGCTTTTACGATGTCGGCTTCGTGGGCCTTTAAATATTCATCATACGCGTGATCAAGATTTATGCTCATCCCGTTAGGCCTCTCGTACTGTTAATTCTATCACAATTCAGAATAGAATTTTGAGATGAGAATGAAAATTATATACTCAACACGGCACCGAAATCACAGCGGAAGATGCCCCGGGCTTGCCCGGGGTTTCTGGAGCAGTACAGGCCCTTTATGGGTCAGTACTTGCCGTGGGAAACTGGATGTTTCCCTACGGCAATGTACCTGCCGGCGGTGATAGGCCACGGGCAGGTGGCCGAGCGAAGCGAGGTCCCTTGACAATTTATGGCCGTGTTGGGTACATCTTGGATGAGGAGGTCTTGCCGAGCTCATAGGCTTTGGCGAAAACATTTTGCATGGTTTCGCCAATCAAGGCAGGGCTTGGCGCCACTGTGACGCCCGCTTTTTTAAGGCGGTGGATTTTATCGTGAGCCTTGCCGCTTCCCCCTGAAATAATAGCACCCGCATGTCCCATTCGCTTGCCCGGAGGAGCCATCCTGCCGGCGATAAAAGCCACCACTGGTTTTGAGACATGCCTTTCGATGAATTCAGCGGCCTCTTCTTCGGCCGTGCCGCCGATTTCTCCGATCAACACAACGGCTTTTGTTTCCGGATCTTTTTCAAAATGTTTTAAGGCATCCACAAAACTAGTTCCGACAATGGCATCCCCGCCGATCCCGATACAAGTTGACTGGCCAAGACCCCGCTGAGTAAGCTGCCATACGGCTTCGTAAGTGAGTGTCCCGCTGCGGGAGATGACCCCGATCGAACCCCTCTGATGAATATATCCCGGCATAATCCCGATTTTACATTCTCCGGGGGTAATAATCCCGGGGCAATTAGGGCCGATCAAAACAATTTTCTTTTGAAGAAGCCATTCTTTAAGCCGTGCCATTTCAAGCGCCGGGATCCCTTCAGTGATACACACAATCAGCTTGATTCCGGCTTCACCTGCTTCACGGATCGCATCCACGGCAAAACGGGCCGGAACATAAATCACCGAGGCTGTGGCACCGGTCTTTTCCACGGCTTCCTTCATCTGGTTAAAAACGGGCACCCCTTCAACTTTTTCGCCGCCTTTTCCGGGCGTCACCCCGCCTACAATTTGCGTTCCGTATTCAATCATCTGCTTGGCGTGAAAAGATCCGTGCGCGCCGGTAATCCCTTGGACCAGCACTTGGGTGTTTTTATCTACAAGAATGCTCATTTTATTTCGAAGCAGCCTCCACCACTTTTTCTGCGGCTTCCTCAAAACTCGAAGCTGAAATCAGGTTTAAAGATGATTTTTCCAAAATTGCCCTTCCTTCTTTGACATTCGTTCCTTCAAGCCGCACCACAATCGGGATACGGCTGATGGCATCTTTAGAGGAGCCTAACTCATGGACGGCCGCCAGGATCCCTTCCGCCACCACATCGCAGCGCATAATGCCTCCGAAGATATTCACTAAAATGGCTTTGACCTTGGGATCGGTCAAAATAATCTTGAAAGCAGCCGCAACTTTTTCTTTGCTTGCCCCGCCGCCGACATCCAGGAAGTTAGCCGGCTCGCCACCCGCATATTTAATGATATCCATCGTCGCCATCGCAAGCCCGGCGCCGTTGACAATACAGCCGATATTGCCCTCAAGCCCCACATAACTTAAATCAATTTTTTTAGCTTCGACTTCGCGCGGGTCTTCCTGGCGGGGATCATAAAGGGCCGCAATCTCCGGATGACGGTAGAGGCCGTTATCATCAAAATTGATCTTGGCATCAATGGCAATGATCTCTCCTGAGGCCATCAGGGCAAGCGGATTGATTTCCACCAAAGAGGCATCAAGCTCAATAAACAATTTCGCCATCGCCTGAAAAACTTGAGCAAAAGTTTGGGCTTGCCCGGGGTCTTTTGTAAGCTTACGGGCCACTTCATGAGCTTCTTCAGATGTCATACCTTTAAAAGGAGAAAAATGTGTTTTAAGGATTTTCTCGGGTTCCCTGGCAGCCACTTCTTCAATTTCAATCCCGCCCGCCTCAGAAGCAATAAGACAGGGTTTGGCTTCGCTGCGGTCAAGGACAATGCTCGCATAGTATTCTTTAAGTAAGGGAGACGTGGCTTCAATCAGGACACAATCAACAGGTTTTCCTTCCGGCCCGGTTTGAGGGGTCACAAGCGTCTTACCAATCAAAACTTTTGTGGTATCCCGCGCTTCTTCCGGTGACTTCACAAGTTTAATTCCGCCGCCTTTGCCTCTGGCTCCGGCATGAATTTGAGCCTTCACCGCAAAAATAGAGCTTCCGGCCTGGGCAAGGCGGGCCGTGATGGGGTGCGCTTCTTCAGGAGTTTTTGCAAGGGCTCCGGGGTTGGTGGGAATCCCATAGCGCTTAAAAATCTCTTTGGCCTGGTATTCGTGGATATTCAATTATTTTCTTTGCCCGATTGGAAGATAATGCTGGTTTTGAGGTCCGGTGTATATGGCTTGCGGGCGGATCAGCCGGTTGTCGGAGAGCTGTTCAATCACATGAGCGGTCCAGCCCGCCACGCGGCTTGCGGCAAAAACCGTGGTAAAAAAATCCACGGGAAATCCCAGGATATAAAGGACCGACGCAGAAAAAAAGTCGACGTTACAAGGGATTTGTTTTTCCTCCCACATCACTTTTTCCACCCGGTTTGAAATATCCATCCATTTTTTTTCACCGCTCCGCTCACAAAGCCTTCGGGCAATTTCCCGGAAGGCTGTAGCCCGGGGATCTTCTTTCTTATAAATACGGTGGCCGAATCCCATCACTTTCTTTTTTTGCTGCAGGAGATTCCTCACATAGTCTTCGGCCTTGTCCGGAGCGCCGATATCAAGAATCATCTCCATGGCCCGCTGATTGGCAGATCCGTGAAGATCTCCTTTTAAAGTCCCGACCGCCGCGGTAATGGCCGAATACATATCTGACTGGGTCGAAGCTGTGACGCGGGCGGAAAATGTGGAGGCATTGAAGCCGTGGTCTGCAAGCAAAATTAGATAAGCATCCAGTGCTTTTTCCATTTCCTTTTCAGGCGGTTTGCCGTGCATCATGTAAAGAAAATCTGCGGCGTGCGAAAGCTTTAAATCCGGAGCAATAGGATCCTTGCCTTCACGGAGGCGGTAAAAAGCAGCAATCACGGTCGGAAGGGATGCCGTAAGACGCACCGCTTTACGGCGATTGCTTTCAATATCGCTTTTGTCCGCCTCAGGATCAAAAAGCCCGAGGACCGAGGTCATGGTCCTTAAGACAGCCATCGGGTGGGCGTTAGTAGGAAAACCCTTTAATACAGAAAGAATGTCCTCAGAAACATAACGCTTTTCGGCGAGGGTCTTTTTGAAATTCTCCAGCTCCTCGGCCGTAGGAAATTTGCCTTTCCAGAGAAGATAGGCCACTTCTTCAAAACTGGAATTTTCAGTGAGTTCATGAATCGCAATCCCGCGGTAGGAAAGCTTACTGGCCTCGCCGTCCACTAAACTTAAAGCCGTTTCTCCGGCAACAATCCCCTCAAGGCCCTTGGAAAACCCCTGGGATTTTTGATTTTGGATCGATTCCGTGCCCGACATAGGCGGCTATTATACTTAAAACCCGCAATTCCGCACGCAGAAAAATGTTTTTTAGTCTTAAAATGCTGCGACCTTTTTTCCGAAAGGAGTGCCGCTTTTTTATGGCTAAGCGGCGCGAAGGCGCCGTTCAAACTCTTTGGAAACAAAACGGCTGACGGGAACGGCTTCCAATTTGACCGTATATCCGATCATCAAAAGCACTTTCTCAAGAGTAAGAATATTTGAAAACTCACCGCTTTCAATTTTGGATATGTGCTGCTGGCTCACCCCGGCTTTGCGCGCCAGCTGTTTCTGATTGAGGTTGTGTTTGATCCGGTAATCAATAATCCGTTTCACGATTTCCATCTTCTGATTTTCAAGCTCTTGCAGCTCTCTAAAATAGAGATCTTTGAGCTTGTTCTGTAAATGGCTTTCCACTTTTTGAAGTTTCATGTCGTCTCTAATCTTTTGTCCCATAAATAACTGGCCTTTTGCAGGTTTTTCCACCCTTAAGGGGCAACCATTTTTTAAGCTTTCTAGGGAAATCAAGCCCTCCGAAAGGGGTGCTGAATTTCCCTTCGATCCCTGCGCAAAGGCGATTGAAACAAAATTACTTAACCTATTGTGATTAAAGAGGTTAATTTCATAAAAACCTGCAAAAGGCCAGTAAATAATACAACTATTTAGTTGTTCAATCAACCCTGCATATATTAATATATAAAATGTTTGTATTGATTTATAATAATATTTATTATATACTGCGACCTTGTTAAAGATTGACTTAGTGTGATCTATAAATTACAATTGAGGGCATCCGACTTGCTTGAACAAGAATGGGAACTTATCTATTACGCCACCGATAGCGGCAGCATTCCATTCCGGGAATGGTTTGAAGAATTATCTGATTTCAAGGCGCAGTCTGTGATCGACAGCCGTCTCATACGGCTTCGCTTGGGCAACTTCGGAAAATGTGCGCCTGTCGGTACAGGGATCTTTGAACTCAAAATTGATTACGGTCCCGGGTATCGGGTTTATTTCGGGAGGGTGGCTAGCAAAATGATCTTATTACTCTGCGGAGGCAATAAGGCGACTCAGACAAACGATATCCGCAGTGCGCAACTTTACTGGCAGCATTACAGGAGGCGAAGAAAATGAAAAAGAAACACTCGCCGGCTTACCGGGAAGACTTAATGGCAAGATTGCAGGATCCCCAAAGGGCAGAAGCCTATCTGAATGCAGCACTCGAAGACGAAGATAAGAATGTCTTTTTACTTGCTTTGCGCGATGTGGCGGAAGCCCAGGGAGGCATGACCAAACTCGCCCGATTGACCCATATCAGCCGTGAACACATTTACCGGATGCTTTCTGAAAAAGGCAATCCGGAATTCGTCACCCTGCAAACGCTACTCAACGCAATCGGCCTCAAACTTTCCATTGCATCAAAAGCTCAACACAAAAAAGCCGCCTGACTTTCGAAAGCGGGCTTACCTCCCGGTACCTTTTCGAATTGTGCTAAATGTACGGTTTAAGCCGGCACTTCCAGAAGGAGTACGCTTTTCAATCTAATTTCTGAAATCAGTACGTGTCCCCGGAACTTTCCCATACTGGGGCTCCCAAGATCCAGCGACGATTGCTTCAAGTGACTGTGGGCCGAGATCCCGACGTTCGACATGAACATGAAGAGCGCGAGAGATCTTACCAATCGCAAGATCTCCAGAGTGCCAGCACTCAACGCGTGGTATAAAGGTTCCTTCGGTACGGATACTGGTGTCGAGATCCTCCCACTTCAAAAGTTTGAAATAATGCTGAGAATCCAGAAATAGAAAGACGATCTCATCGCCAAGCTGAGGAGTACCTAGTACCGTGTTGACGAAGTAACGCCACAATATCGTGCATACCAGTCACGCATCGCATGACGAGTGAAAGACCAGTCAAAGGGACGTTGGTAAAAACGATTGCGCTCTGAGACAGCACACCGCAATGTAGTTTTGAGCTGCTGGAGATTTGACCAGGAGCCGCGGTTTAAATATTTGCGTGAAATAATACTCAAAAGAATTTCCGCTTGATTCAACCAGGAAGCATGGACGGGAGTGTAATGAATCGCGATTCTGCCTTTTTTGGATTTAATAAAATCCTCGATGAGTTTTCCTTTGTGAGTAGAGTCGTTGTCCACAATGTAATGAATTTTTTTGGCTTGGCGGTGGAGATGGGCAAGACGATCCAGACAATTGATAAAAAACTTCTGACTCTTTTTGGCAAAGGTTCTTCCCCAAGCCCAACCATTGTGGAGTTTGATAGCGGCCATAAAGTGAGTGATTCCATGACGGATGTATTCGTGTTCGCGACGCTGGATTCTGCCCGACTCCATTTCAAGAGTGGGAAATCGCCGCTCCAAGGCTTGAATCGAAGGTTTCTCATCCAAGCAGATGACGACGATTCCTTTTTTAGCAATAAACAAAGCGGTACCCCTTCCGGAAGTGCCGGGTTCAGTCTCAAACCCCGCACATTTAGAAGGGGTACGAAAATTTTTGTTAACCGTTTCCATTTTATGTTTTTTCCTGATACTGTTTGTGGAGCTGGGTAAGAGGGTTGAAATCGCCGTGATCGGCCTTTTGAAGCGCTGCGATATATTGCACGCGCAAGCCACCTTCAACGGCAAGCTGATCCTCGGGCCAAAAGATCATCGGCTGCTTGTTTTTCCGAAGATAAATATTGGCCGCAAAACGGGCCCAGCGGCCATTGCCTCCGTAAAACGGATGTATCCAGACCAGCCGGTGGTGCAGCCGCACCGCGATTTCAAGCGGATCAACTTTCTCCTTTTCCCACTGATCCAGTTCCGCCGTCAACTGATGTAATTCCGACCCAATTCTCTCAGGTTTGATTCCGATTGTCAGGCCTGTTTTTCTAATTTCCCCGGCCCATTCCCACACTTCGTCAAACATTTCCCGGTGCAATTTCAAAAACCACTGGTAGTTAAACTTCACCTTTCCGTCCGTTAAGGGCGCGAGAAAATACTTCGGCAGCACACGGTTAATACTTTCAAATTCTGCGAGGTTAAGGTGGGCCTGGGTTTTGATATGCTTCTGTTTAAGACCCGAAAGGTCTCCGGGTGGTGTCTCTCCGGGGACTTCGGGATGTTTTAGATTTTTTCCCATAACCACTTGCGATGATGCTCCAAGAGATCCTTTTGCATATTTTCAACCGCCACCGTGACCGACTGAGCATCCGGTAATTGCATCTCTAACGCCGTATTCCCGGAAGAAATCTGAATGAGTTTTTGCGCAACCTCTTTACTGCGCTCTTCCAATCTTTCGGATATCTTTTCTTTCAGGACGATCGGCAAAAGCAATTGACAATCCAAAGCTTTCGCAAGTTTTTCAATCGTGGATAATTGCAAATCCGCCTCCGGATGATTTTCAATATTCGCAATGGCACTCTGCGTCATGCCGGCTCGCCGGGCAAGCTGGACTTGCGTCATGCCTAAAAGCGTTCGAATCTGTCTGATCTGTACCGGAATCGAACCGGCCCGGCGTAACTTCTCCGGGATTTCCTGCCACTGAGAGATCTCGCGTTCCAACTTTTGTCTCATAAGATCCTTCATTTTCAACACCTCCTGACATCATAAATATATCACTTATAAATAATATTTAAATAAAATATTATATATTATAACTTATATTATTGTCATAACTTGTTTATTTACAATAGGTTAATTAAAATAAAGATTTATTTAGAAGCGAGCGTAAGTGCCCGCTTGATGATCCTTGGCGTATTTCAAATAGCGAAGGGCCCAGGTTTTAAGGCCGTGGATTTCTTTTTTGGAGAGCTTGCGGACAAACTTGGCGGGGCGGCCAAAATAGAGACAGCCTGATTTTAGTTTTTGATCATGCGTCACAAGGCTCCCGGCCCCTAAAACGACGCCCTCTCCGATCACAGCGCCGTCCAGTACAATGGAACCAATCCCCACAAGGGACTGGTCTTTAACGGTACAGGCATGAAGTGTGACCTGATGCCCGACGGTGACATAATCCCCGATTTTGCAGGCTTGGTCGGATTCGACATGAAGCAGAGAAAGATCCTGAATATTGGTGTATTTTCCAATCACTATTTTGTTGATATCCCCTCGCAGCACACAGCCCGGCCAAATGCTTGAATAATCGCCGATTTTCACGCGGCCAATAATTTGCGCCGCAGGATCGATAAAAACACTTTTGCCGATTTGCGGCTTATAAATTTCATCTTTTTTCGTCATCGATCAATCCTTTCAGCTAAAAAAAACGCTTAAATAAACGGTAACCCCGGAGAAAATCTCTCTGAGGGCTCAAATATGATTCCATTTTGAAAACGTCGCCGCCTGTCCGGTGTATTCTCCGTTTTCGCCGACCAGGTTCCAGACCGTGGCCTGCGTAATCTCAAACCGGCGCCCGCTCTTTGAAATACGAATCCCCCTGTAGTTGTCCATATATCCCTGCTTTCTGACCGTTTCAAGAAACACATCGCGCTCTTTTTGTTCCACAGGTTCCGCGGTGTACCGGCCAAGTGTACGGGTAAAAGTCGGCCAGTCCATTTCCCAAAGATCCAGGGCTTTTTGATTCCCGTAATTTAAAACCGGGTCCAACTCTATACCGAAAGAGCACAGAACAAAGGGCGCAAAAAATACTTCCTGCACCAGAATATCGTCCGCCTTATCGTCCGGCCAAAGCTCTTTTCCTATCCAATGCCTGTAGCTTGAAAGCATCAGTCTCGTCTGCCGCACCAGGAACCCAGCATCACAAACCGGTAGTGTTTTCATATTCTAAGGATGTGGAGTTATCGCGATAATGGTGATTTGTTTTGCCTGAGGGCCATAACACCAGAAAATCCGGTAGGCGGATGGAGTATTATTCTGCGCATAGGCTTCAAAAACTTTTTTTTCAGGGTCAAAAGGATTAGGGATTGAGTTATATTCATGTGTCTTTAGCGAAGGATGCTTGGGATTTGTCTGCAAATAGCCAAGGGATTTTCTGATTTGCTTAAGAAGTCCGGTTTTGGCAGGATTTTTTTCAAGGGCTTTCAATTCTCGATCTGCGGTTTCCGTAAAAAAGAGGTCGAACATTATTTCGATTCGTCAAGATATTGGGAATAGTCGGCTTTTGATTTAACCACCCGCCCTTTTTTGGCATCCTCAAGGCCGCTTTGAACCCTTGCCGTGGCTTCCTTATTTTTAAAAAGCCAGGCTTCATGAGCCGGGATTGACACTTGGGGATCCAGCACAATCTGCCCCAAAGAGTTCTGATAAACCTTATAAATCTGCGCTTTGACTTTGACGCGGCGGCCCAGAGCAATCCGGCTTTTAGAATCTGTTCGTACTTCACCCACTTCATCAAACCCTGAATCCTTCACGACATTCTGCTTAGCCATAAGAGGTTCTCCTTTTTTCACTGTAAAGGTAGCACAAGGTGGGATTAATATCAAGTGGGAAAGTGGGAAATGGGGGTAAACGTGAGGTGTTTATTTAGCCAACTGAAGCAAAGGCACTGAATTTCCCAAGTATCTTAGCCAAATACGGTAACATGCAGCGCCCCTTCTAATTGTGCGGGGTTTAATTCTTACTTTCCACCGACGCCTGTGCTTTTGAATTCCCGCTTCAATTTTTGAAGGGCTTGGTTGAGGCAGTCAGGGCAAAGGCAGGAGGCGTCTTTTTGGGGAGAACTCAGCGGCTCAAAATCCTGACACCAGCACCGCGTTTTGCCGGCAAGGAGCCCGCACTCAAACTTTTTTCCACAGGAAGGGCATTTGGAAGAAAGGTTTTCCATCATAGAAACCTTTTGAGAAGCTTACACGGGAACGACGTTATTGCTTAAGAAACATTTCCCGGAATGTTGGGTATCTTTGGTCTTTTTCAGATAAGAGATAGGATGTATCAAGCTTTGGCCACTGGATTCCAAGCTCGGGATCATTCCACAGAATACCCCGTTCGTGCTGCGAAGAATAAACGTTCGAGGCCTTATAAAGGACTTCCGCGTCCTCGAGCGCCAAAAAGCCGTGGGCAAACCCGGCCGGGATATAAAGCATTTTTTTATTTTCAGCACTCAGCACGGCGCTGACATGCTGGCCTAAGGTGGGTGAATTTTCGCGGATATCCACGGCCACGTCAAAAATCTCGCCCCGGGTCACACGCATCAGCTTGGCCTGCGCTTTGGGCTCGGTCTGAAAATGAAGCCCCCGCAAAACACCTTTTTTAGAAAAACTGTGATTATCCTGAACAAATTCAGCCGGCAAAGGATGTTCGGCAAATAACGCTTTTTGATAACTTTCAAAGAAATATCCGCGCGGGTCTTCAAAAACCCGGGGCTCAATGACGACAACTTCAGGTATTCTGGTGGGAGTGAACTTCACAGTGCGCAATGAGTCCGTCGCTTGTCCAGCGGGAAAACCATTCAGCAATGGGAGGAATCTCTTCAGATCCGTCCTCCATTAAAGCCTCCAAGGCTTCGCCTAAGGTTTTTCCTGCCAGAAGGCTCTGGATGAAATCATACTGAACTTGGGTTAAAAATTCGCACCGCACCTGGAGCCCCCGGCGTCCAATAAGGATCCAGGCGGGATTTTTTTTAAGCTGCTTGATATCAAGAGGCCATTCTTCTTTGGCTAGATTCCTCATCTTCCAAAGTTCCACAAGCGGCCAGCTGGAATGGACCAAGGCCACCGAGGGCTGAAAAACCACCCGCGCATGATCCCATTCCTCAAGAGAAAGAGCGCTCAATCTGGAAGAGTCAAGCGGCGGCGCGTCAAAGGCATGAAACGCTTCGGAAATAAACCATTCGAACCGGGCAAGGTCGGCTAAGAAAGGAAATTCTCTCATGATTTTTTGGGCGACCAGGTATTCTGCAAAATGTCTTCCTGCAAAGTTCAAATTGTAGTGTTGTGACGCGTAGGTTTCGGCGTAACCTTCAGCAAGACGGGAAAATATTTCATCTTCGAGAAGGTGAAATATGGTTTCATAAACTTCCTTGAGGGATTCATAAATCCTGGCCACATAGCCGCCGGCATAAACCGAAAGCCTTTCTTCGCCGGGGTCTCCGCCCTGCGGATTGAGGCCGACTTCAATCGTTTGAGGGATTCTGACGTTTTTTGTGTGAACAATGTGAGACTTCATCCAAAGTTCGACTTCTTTTAACGTGGGGGCTTTTTCATCGGAAATGGCGCGGTGATGCGCCCCGGCCGTAACCGGCTTCTGCATAAGTTCACTTTCATCAGGAAAAGAAAGATAAATTTCGCGGGTTTTCTCTACTTCCGCGACTAATTCGGAAAACTCAGGGATATGCTCATCCCATTCAATAAGGGTTGAGATACGTCCCCAGCGTTTTAACGCCTCGCGGTAAAGATTCCATACCGGCGCAATGACATGCGCGCTATGCGTATCAAAAAGAAATTTTCCCATGTCCGTGTGCCCCGCCAAATGAATCTGGCCCACGTAGTCTCCCGGGATAGCCTCCAGATACTCAAGCGGATCAAATTTGTGATTGACGGCATTGACATAAATATTGTTTACATCAATTAAAATGCCGCATCCCGAACGCTTCGCCACTTCGGTTAAAAATTCCCATTCCGGTATCACCGAATGCCGGTAAGTCAAATAAGTCGACACATTTTCCATCAGGATCCGGCGGCCTAAAAAATTTTGCACCTCGTCCACATGCCGCACCACGTGGTCAATGGCCTCTTCCGTAAAAGGAAGCGGCAAGAGGTCGTGAAGGACCTCGCCATTCACGCCGGACCAGCAAAGATGATCCGAGACAATAAAAGGATCAATCCGTTCAATAAGGGCTTTAAGGCGTTTGAGGTAGTTTTCGTTGGGGGGGTCGATTGAACCAATGGAAAGGGCAGTACCATGAAGGGCAACAGGATAGTGCTGACGAACCTTTTCCAAAATGGCAAGAGGTCTGCCGCCAGTATCCATGTAATTTTCAGAAATGGCCTCGAACCAATCCATCTTGGGCCACTCCTCGGTAACAACAGGATAATGCTTGTGTCTGAGACCCGCACCGCATCCCAGCACCGGCCAAGCTTTTTGTGTCATCACACTCTCCTGTTGCCCTTCATGAAAAAATCACAAAACCGGTATTACTCGGTAACGACCGCGCCGCCCTGGCCTGTGCATTCATCCGCTGAAGCAGTTTTTGACCAGCCAAGACCTTTGCAGGCATTTTTTCCAGCGCATTCATTCCCTGCGCCTTTACAAGCACCCGTGCCTTTGCAAGCATTCACGCCGGAGCAATTGACTTCTTCGGCATAAACCGTGTTACTTGCAGCCATCATGCCAGTTACAGCGAGCAAACCAGCGACGGAAGCAGCTAAAAGCATTTTCTTTTTGTTATTCTTTTCCATTTTATTTCTCCTGTTGTGTTGTTGTTTTAAAACTGCATCCCAGCAGCCAAAGCACACACCCGGCTTTCCTTACCCGTATAAATTCCGGTAAAATCGAAAGGAACGGGCGGGAGTCTTTCCTGCTAAGAGCTGACCTTTCTGATCACTGTTCAAACATCCAACTTATCTTATCTGGCACTTAGACGAAGGGATCCTGAAAAATCTTCAAAAAAAGCTCGTCATTTTTTCATAGGGCTGCTTTTTGCCCTTTTTCAAATGCAATAGCGTGGTGATATATCATATTTTGACTCGAAGCAAAAGGCTTTTTTTGATCGAAAACTTTGCCTGTTTAAGGCTGTCAACGGTTAGCGGAAGGCGAGCGGTATGTTAAAAACTGAACAAAATCTGAAGTTCTCTCGTGGAAAGTATACCTTATTCTTTGTTGGCCTTCTTTTCGCAGAGGAAATGGTCCAAAGAGACTGGTCCCGGACCTGCCGTGAAAAGCCACAGGAAGATCGCGATATAAAGGAACTCGACAAACCCGAGCAAATCAGAGACGCCCGTGATTTGACTTGCCTTGGCCGTGATAATGGCTACGACCATTGTCGCGATTAAAGGGATCGCCGCCAGGCGGGTAAAGAACCCAATCAAAATCAGGGCCCCGCAGACAAGTTCAACACCAGCTACGAAGGGCGCTTGTAATTCCGGGAAAGGGATTCCCAATTGCCTAAAAAAATCGACGATTTTCGGCAGGTTATTCAGTTTCCCCCACCCGGTTTCCACAAACACATAACCCACGGCAATGCGAGCCACAAGCGGCGAAAGCCAATTGAGTTTCGCAGCAATCGTCTGCACAACGTCACGGATTAGAGCCAGCATAGGTTATCCTCCTTTAGGTTAAAAACTTCTTCACTCTTTAAGATGCGCTAACCCATCTCAAAGATTCACTTTTTTTCCTCAAAACTCAAAGAAGCGGAGTTAATGCAAAAGCGTTTGCCGGTGGGTTGGGGGCCGTCGTCAAAAACATGGCCCAAATGCCCGCCGCATTTCGGGCAATGAACCTCGGTGCGCTTCATCATAAAACTGCGGTCTTCGTCAACAGCAACACTTTGCGGGCTCACGGGCTGATAAAAACTTGGCCAGCCGGTTCCGGAGTCAAATTTGGCGTCGGAATCAAATAAGATCGCGCCGCAGGCAGCACATTTATACATGCCTTTCTTGTGAAAATCGTAGTACTTTCCGCTGAAGGCTCGTTCCGTCCCTTTTTCTCTTAAAACATGATATTGCTCAGGCGTGAGCTTTCCTTTCCACTCGTCATTGCTTTCTTTTGATTTGTTCACGGGGGTTCCCTCCTCGTTAGCACAGCTCAATGAAGCTGCGTTGTCCTGCTTCGCCGTTGCGAAACCATTCGCAGGAGTGGCATATAAAATAAGCAGCAAAGCGATCATCTGAAGCATGTTAAATCTCCAGTTCAAATAAATGGGCTTTCCACGGCCCTAAATCCACATAAAGCCCGCGCTCTTTAAGCTCCTTTGAATCCCGCTCATAAGAACGGCCTGTGTATTTATCCTTCAATGTCAGCAAGCTTTTTTTAAGCCAGCGCTCATGGATAGGGATTCGTACCTGGGAGGGAAATGACGAGTAGTTAACAACCACAAAACAAACCCGGGTTTTCCATTCCCACGCCCAGGTGAGAAAATGAAGATAGGTTGGATTTCCCTCCCACGCGGGACGGATCTCCATCAGCTGCCACTTGCCCTGATGCAGCGCTTCCTGATTGGCATAATCAAGAAGGATTTTGTAAAACCCCAAGAGCTCGCGGTCAGGTTCTTCCCTGGGTTCTGCCCCAAGCTGGACCGGCAAATGGATTTTTTTTCCCGTCAATTGCCCGTCGTAAAAAAAATGGAGCCCCGGCACCGTGGCTATTGCAACGGCTGCGGCCTGGGATTTTTCCCACCCAAATGCCGTAACGGCCCTTGGCTCGTCATGATTTTCGATAAAACGGACGGAATGCTCCTGATAAGAAAGCTCGGCTTTTAAATGCCCGCGGATGTCTTCGGGGGAAGCGTGAAGCAGGCGGTCATAAAACTTTTTGTCATAGGTATAGTCAAAGCCAAGTTTTTGAAGTTCCCATTCAAGATCCCAGTAGGCTTCCGCCATAAAAATAAAATCAGGGTATTGCGCTTTGACGGCTTCGATCACTTCGCACCAAAATTCTTTTTTAGGACGCACCGTTCCGTCCAAGAAAGGCCCCCAAGTTTTTTCAAAAACATGACTCAGTCCCAGCATCGCCATATCGCAGCGGACGCCGTCTGCAATTTTCGCAATCTTCAACAGGGTCTCGATGGCGGCCTTTCGCGCGGCTTCTGAAAAGAAATTAACCTGAACCGTGTCTTTCCAGGACGGAAAATAAGGGTCGCGGCCGTGGGCAAGATAAACGCCCTGGGAAGTTTTAAAGAATAACTCGGAATGGTATTTGACCTTTGCCTGGGCCCCTCGAACAAAACAATCCGTCTGGGACACAGTCCACGGATGATCAAGCGCCATATGATTTGGCACAAAATCAAGAATCAGTCCTATTCCTACCTGATTAAGGAGCCCGCGGACCTGCCGCAGATCCTCATCCTTGCCCAAACTGGGATCCACCGTGTATGAATGAACCGCATAAGGCGAGCCCGGGATATCGGATTCTTTCCAACCGGGGAGCAACATGTCATAAGCGTGCCTAAGGGACAACTCTTTTAAAGCACCCTGCCTTGCCGCAGGACTTCTCTTCCACACGCCCATAGGCCAGAAAAGATCAAACCCCTGATCCTTAAGATCCTTCCACTCCTGGACCGGGATTGTTTCCAACGATAATTTTTGTTTGTATTTTTGGGATAACCGTTTGAGGTAAAGGAGTGCGTTAACTTCAAAAAGCTCAGGGTGTTTGCGAATCTTCATGACTTGCCCTTTCTATATCCAGGAAACCATCTTTTTATATCTTATCACTTTAGATGGTTTTCCAAAAGAAAAGGGTTCAGCACAAAACCACTTTTAAGCCGTTTGAGGTTTTTCTATGGATTCGGCTCGGCGCTGCCGTTCCTTTTCAAGGATTCTGAGCACTTGAGGGTCTTCCACCTGGGGAAAATCGTCATACACTTGCGAAACCCCTTCAAACCAGCCGGGGACCACGAGACACACTGTTTCGTCGGCGAGCTGAGCCAATCGCGCGAGTGTCTCCTTGGGCCCGACCGGCAAAGCCAGGATGATTTTTTGAGGTTTTTGGGATCTGACCGCACCCAGTGCCGCTTCCACGGTGTAGCCCATAGCCACACCGTCGTCAGTGACAATGACGGTTCTATTTTTAAGAGAAATCTTGGGCAGGGTGGAACGATACGCTTTTTTTCGGTGGTCCATCGCAAGCATCTGGCTTTTTTTCTCCTGCTCAAGATAGGCCCGGCTTACGGAAAAATAAAGGTTGCGGTCGACAATCACGTTCCCGTCTTCCGCCACTGCCCCAATGGCGCACTCGGGTTGACCTGGAGCCCCGAGCTTATGTGCAAACACAAGATCCAAATCCGCATCCATTTCCTGCGCGATTTTGTTGGCCACCACAACCCCGCCCCGCGGGATGCCAAGCACAATTGGCTTAGGCAACCCTTCCTGGATGAGCGCACGTGCCAGCAAATTCCCCGCCTCCTCGCGGTTTGCAAAACGGCTGTGTTCATTGGCTAACACCTTTAACGGCCCCATAAAAACGTCCTTACCCCTCCTCTCAATTCACTTTGGGACGGAGTAATCTCCGATTTCAGCTTCCGCAAGCCTCAGATAATCTTTCATCGCAAGCCGGATGCTTTCCTCGTGGCTTCCGGCATTAAAAAAAATCTCCGTTTGGTTTTCAAACGTCACATCCACGTAGCAGGGAATGTGATAAAGAGCGCCAAATGGAGGCATCGCCCCCTGCTCACAGTCACGAAATAAATCTTCAAATTCCTTTTCTTCTTCAACGTGGATATCTTCCGTTCCCAATTCCGCACTTAACTTAAAAAGATCCACCTGCCGGTCTGCCGGAATGACAAACATGGCATCCTTGCCCCGTATTTTCACCATCACGACTTTTGCAACCTCACTGCGAGGAGCTTTCTCGGCTGTGGCCGTTTCAAGTGCAGTAAATGTCCGAAGATGCGGAACAATATTAAATTTCACCTCGTTTTTCTTCAGATAGTTTTTCAATCGAAGTGTGCCATTCATGACGTTTCACCCCCTCTTCCTCCCTCTACTTATACTATAACAGCAAATTTCAAGGACAAAGTGATGGCGATCACGTTGCAAGTAAAAGACATTGCGGCCATTGATACGTCAGAAATTATTGCGGGGTTAAAGCGGTAAGACGGCTCATCAAACTTTGCTGTTCGTGAAGGAGCGCCGCTGGCAGACGTTCCCCGAATTTGGAAAAGAATTCGGTTTGCCGGCGGGCGGCATCGAGCCAGCGCTCCCGGTCCACTTCAAAAAGTTTCTGTAGCTCTGCCCTTTTGATATCAAGCTCTTCGGTATCAAACTGGTCAATGAGGGGCAGGTATCCGATCGGGGTTCTTTGGGCTTCCACAAGATCGCGGCTCCGGTCCACAATCCATTTGAGGACGCGCATGTTATCTCCGAAGCCGGGCCAGATAAATTTCCCCTTCTCATCCAGGCGGAACCAGTTAAGGCGGAAAATCTTGGGCGGACGGGTCAAGCGTTTTCCCATCTCAAGCCAATGCCCGAAATAATCCGCCATGTTATAGCCGCAAAAAGGAAGCATCGCCATAGGATCACGCCGCACCACTCCGGTGGCGCCTGTTGAAGCGGCTGTGGTTTCCGAAGACATCGTAGCACCCAGATAAACACCGTGCTGCCAATCGAACGATTCGCAGACAAGCGGAACGAGATTCGAGCGCCGGACACCAAACACAATCGCTGAAATAGGAACGCCGTCGGGATCATCCCATTTTGGGCAATAGCGCGGGCTCTGTTTGACGGAGACAGTAAACCGTGAATTCGGATGCGCGGCCGGCTCACCGTTTTCAGGGTCCCACGGCCTGCCCTGCCAATCCAGAAATCCAGTTGTGTCCTTAGGCATGTCCAGGCCTTCCCACCAGACCGTTCGGTCCGGCGCCAATCCGACATTGGTAAAAAGGGTATTACGGGAAATCGCTTTCATCATATTTGGATTGGTTTTAGCATTGGTCCCGGGTGCGACGCCGAAAAATCCGGCTTCGGGATTTGTCGCATAAAGCCGTCCGTCTTTTCCGATACGAAGCCAGGCAATGTCGTCACCCACGCACCAGATCCGGTAGCCTTTATACCGGCCGCCCGGTTCGAGCATCGCAAGGTTCGTCTTCCCGCAAGCCGAGGGAAAAGCACCCGCAATATAAGTTACCTTGCCTTCCGGGTCTTCAATGCCGGTAATAAGCATGTGCTCGGCAAGCCAGCCTTCTTTTTTTCCAAGCCAACTTGCGATCCGGAGCGCAAAGCATTTTTTACTCAAGAGCGCGTTGCCGCCGTAGCCGGAATTGATACTGTAGATTGTCATGTCTTGCGGAAAATGGCAGATATAGCGGTTCTCCGAATCAAAAGTCCCCACCGAGTGCAGGCCTTTGACAAACTCCGCAGAATCTTCTAAATGTTCAAGCGCCATTTCTCCCATCCGCGTCATGATCCGCATGTTGACAGCGACATAGAGGCTATCGGTTAATTCAAAACCCACCTTGCTGAAAGAAGACCCTTTCGGGCCCATTAAATAAGGAATGACGTACATGGTCCGGCCGCGCATAGCGCCGTCAAAAAGCCGGTGAAGCGTGGCATAAGCCTCGCCGGGGGCCATCCAATTATTGGTGGGGCCGGCATCTTCTTTGGTAGGGGTACAGATAAATGTCCGTTGCTCGCTTCGCGCAACGTCAGAAGGATGCGATCTGTGAAGATAGGAACCGGGATGCTTTTCCGGATGAAGCGGAATAAGCTGCCCTGTTTTTATCGCCTCTTGAAGCAGCCGTTCATATTCTTTGTCAGACCCATCAAGCCACTCAATGCGATCGGGCTTTGTAAGCTCCGCCATTTTCTGGACCCAATCACGCACTGCCTGATTCTTCACTTCCATTGGCTTTCTTTCCATTTCCCTTTGAAACGGCTGTCTTGCAGATTTCTTATGCCTTGCTATCTGTTAACACAATAAATCTTACTCTATGAAGAGAATTTTTGTCTTCGCCTTATCTTAATTTCGGGTTCTTTCAATAGTTTCTTAATGCCAACCTTTGCTTCTTCTTACCCATTTTCATCGATAAGATTCTCTTCGATGCTCTATCGCAATGATCAAAACAATGAGCTTTTCATCTTCGATGGTATAGAGAACCCGAAAGGAAAAAGTTTTCGCCGACCTCATGCTGGCAAATGGGCCTGAAAGTTTCTTAAACTGATAAGGGTTTTGTTTGAGATCGTCAATGATTCGATCAATGCCGCGTTTTAGTTTTAGATCTCTTATCGAATCGTAATCTTTTTGAACCGTTTTGGTAAAATAAACGGTGTGTCGGTGGGAGGATTTCGTCATTCAATTCAAGACTGTTTTTTGATGTCGTCAAACTTCACGATATCCCCTTTTCGGATATCTTCCATGGACGCGGCGATTTTCTTGACAAGTCCTTGATCTTTGAGAATCTCAATGGTCTCCATGAGCCCCTCGTATTCCTCCATTGAAATGAGCATAGCCTGATTCCTGCCGCTAACGGATATGACAAAGGAACGGGTCGTTTCGGCTGTTTCTTTGACAAGGAGACTTAGCTTATCCTTTGCCTCGGATATATTGATGGTCGTCATATTTTACACATCTCCTTTTAGAACTGGCCTTTCGCACATTTTAGAGGTTAAACCGTGACAAAGAATTCAAGAAAAAAAGCCCATTCTCCGATGCGAGTGGTTGAGCGACCAAATCGCAACAACCGGAGAACGGGCTATGGTTCGAT